>LGVE01031234.1_pt1 | contig 11515 bp, 10 predicted proteins | sample 469871 | NCBI WGS metagenome assembly LGVE01 (sample SAMN03893561, study PRJNA290197) | marine sediment metagenome | material: sediment; isolation source: combined push core samples #3730, #5133, and #5579 collected at Hydrate Ridge | place: Pacific Ocean: Hydrate Ridge | reverse complement strand
TTTGCGTTCTTTAGAATTTTCCAGTTTCAATATGAAGGATTTATTATTAATGAAAACAATCCGTTAATGTTAAATAGTTTACAAGAAATTTTCGCAGTAATTTTACTAATTGTATTATTTACTGTTGGGAACTGGTCTGTGACAACATTGATGGAAGGTAAAGGAACATATAAAGAAATATTAATGGTTACAGGGTATGCGTTATTCCCAATCGTTATTATTGGGTTCCCAAGTGTTATCTTATCAAATTTATTAACATTAGAAGAAATTGCGTTTTATGAGTTACTAATGGCAATGGCATTTGTTTCAACAGGATGGATGTTATTTATGGGTATATTAAATATCCATGCATATGGATTAGGAAAAACACTATTAGCATTTATAGCAACAGTAGTTTCAATGTTAGTTATGATGTTCTTAGGATTGTTATTCTTTGATTTAATTCAACAGTTTATATCGTTTGTTGTAGCGATATATGAAGAAATCTCACTGAGGTAGAAATGGAGGTTAATAATATGACAAAATATAAAATAATTATTATCGCGTTATTGTTAATCTTGGTTTCGGCATATCTTTTCGCCTTTAATATGAGCCCAAGTGCAACAACGCAAACTGATTTAATTGCATTTTCAAAAGATGGATTTGTTGAATCTGAAACTTTAAGTAATACTGATAAATTAGTAACGAGTAATAATAATTACGAGTTATATTTAGATGAAACAACATCATATTTTAAAGTGGTTGACAAAACTACCGGTATTGTTTGGGAGTCAAATCCTACAACATTAGATCCATGGCAGTTAGACCCTTTGAAGACAATAACTAACTCAGCTTTAGATAAACAAAAAGCAACATTAGAGTTATCATATTTTAATAGTGCTGGGTCTTTAGCAACAATTAACAATTATAAATATAGTATTTATCATCCTTCTAGTATATTAGAAAGTGCTGGAGAAAGAACGTTCCAGATTAAGTATACTGATGATGGTTTTCAAGTACTTTATTTAATTAAAGATTTAGAAATTGATTATCTACATTTCCCAAAGTTTTTACCAAAAGCGGTATTAGAAGCTATGGAAAGTAGAGATTTATTAGAAGCTATTGCTTATACTGGTTTTGATGAAGATCTACAAGTATATGAAATTGTACAATATGAAGATATGTCAAAATTAGTTAAGAAAAGATTGTTTAAAGTATTCTATGAAGAATTAGGATATACAAGAGAACAAGCAATTGCAGAAAATGCTTCATATGGATTTACAGAACAATACGAACAAGTATCTTTTGAAGTAGGAATAAATGTTTCTTTAAATGATGAAGGTATTGAAACAACAATAATTAATGAATCAATTGTTGAGCCAGGTAATGTTAAAATTGCGAGTATTTCATTATATCCACTTTTCGGAACTGCTGTTTCTGAAATAGCGGATGTTCCTACTGAAGGTTATATTGTTTTACCTGACGGTAGTGGGGCTGTAATTGAATTTAATAATGGTAAGTTTTACCAAGAGCCATACTCAAAAAGATTATACGGTGAAGATCTTGCAATCTTAGATTATAAGATGCCAGAGCAACAACAAAAAATTAGTATTCCGTTATATGGAATGGTTAAAGAAACGTCAGCTTTTGCAGCTATTATCACACAAGGTGATACAATGGCAACAATAAATGCTGATGTATCTGGTAGAATAGATTCTTACAATAAGGTTTATGTATCGTTTAAAATGCGAGAAAATGAATCAATTACGTTAGGTTCGGGATATAGTAGTTATGGTCTTGATTTATATACTAAAAATATTGTCCATACTGATTTTACAACTAAGTACATATTCTTAGATGATACAGCGAATAGTTATGTTGGTATTGCAAATGCATATCAAGATTATTTAATAACTAATGAACAGTTTAGTGGAGATGACGTAACAAATCAAACAATCTTAACAACTGAATTTATTGGTGCTTACGATCAAAAAGAATTTGTTTTAGGTGTTCCTCATTACTCGGATAACTCTTTAACAAGTTTTGAAGAAGCGCAAGTTATATTAGATGAATTATTATTACGAGATATCGATAATATAAATGTTATCTACACTGGAATGATTAACGGTGGAATGAAGACTACACTTAGTGATCGATTTGATGTTGAAAAGGTCTTAGGAGGAAAACGTGATTATACTGATTTCCTTGATTATTTAGAACTTCATAATATCAATTTATATCCTCGTGTAAGACTGATGACAACTTCAGAATATAATAAAGCTTTTGATAATTTTAGATATACATCTAGTCGAATTGATGGGTCACAATCATTACTATTTAATTATCATTTGCCATCAAAATTACCTTACAGTGAAACAACATTTAATTATATGAGTGATGACTACATTATTAATCCATTATATCTACAATTAATATTGGATGAATTTAGTGCTGATTATGAACAAGACTATTTAACTTTTGATATGCTTGGATCTGTATTAGGTGGGGATTACACTAAAGGTGAGGAATTATACAAACAAGATGCTTTAAGGATTCAAGAATCGTTATTATCTAATATTGAAGAAGAAGTAATGATTTCAAATCCATTAGGATTTGCGATTCCTTATACGAATTATATAACCGATTTACCAACAGAAACAACGCTTTATGCGATACTAGATTATCAGATTCCGTTAGTACAACTTGTCTTATCAGGAATGGTTGATTATTCTACAGCTAGTTTAAATTTAGCTACTTCTAGAAGTTTTCAATATAATTTCTTGAAAGTAATTGAAACAGGATCTAATATCAAATATACACTTTCTTATGATGACTCAAAAGAATTGCGAAATACGCCATATAATTACTATTTATCAACTAATTATAATAACTGGCTAGATCGTATTGAAGATACGGTTAAAGAACTTGATGATATAGGTATTCATGAAGGATACTTAATTGAACATATTCAGCTTCAAACGAATGTATATAAAGTAACTTATTCACACGGATTAGAAATAATCATTAATTACAATTTAAGTGATGTAACGATTGGTACAGATGAAATACTTGCCATGAACTATATCGTTGTGGAGGTGGACTAAGATGACTGAAAAGACAGTTAAGAAACCTTTAGAAAATATTACTCCTAAAAAGAAAATAGAATTAACTTATAAACAACAAAAATTACTATGGGGAATTATCTTCTTGTTACCATGGTTGATTGGAGTTACAATGTTGTTTGCGGTTCCTTTCTTTGAATCACTGCGTTATAGCTTTTATGAATTAACGCCTAAATCAGGAGAAATATTAAAAGAGTTTATTGGATTAGATAATTATATTTATGCGTTCAATGAACATGTAACTAGAAATACGAGTTTTAAAGTAGAACTAATTAATACAACTATTGATGCTTTAATTAATTTACCTGTTTTATTAATCTTTAGTTTATTTATTGCAGTTATGCTTAATATGGAATTTAAAGGAAGAGCTTTTGTTCGTGCAATATTCTTTATTCCAGTTATCTTAAATTCAGCCGCCATTGCAACAGCTTTAGGTGGTGGAGATGCTATTGCTTCAATGCTAGAAGAACAAGGAATAGATAAAATCTTTGATTTAGAGTTCTATCTATTACAGACAGGGATGACAACTGGGTTGATTGCTTTTATAGTTGATTTAATATCGCGTATATATGCGATTCTATCATTAGCAGGAGTACCAATATTGTTATTCTTAGCAAGTATTCAATCTGTTCCAAAACATCTTTATGAAGCTGCTAAAATTGAGGGTGCAACGTCTTATGAAATGCTTTGGTTAATTACCTTGCCAAATGTTACTCCTCATATTGTTACAGTAACAGTTTATGCTTTAGTAGATACCTTTTTAACCTCTCCAGTTAGTGATATTATTAGTGATGAATTAAACCATCAGAATTGGGGACTTAGTTCCGCCATGGCATGGATTTATGTTGGAACTATAATCGTGATGTTGGTATCGCTTGCCTTTATTGCTAAAGCACTTAAGATAGGAGGTTCTCACTATGAATAATATTAAATATTTATATAAGAGCTTCGTAGAAAATATTAATGATCCTAAAAATAAAATGGTTCGTTCTAAAAAGACAAAAGAAATTTCAATGGTTGTTGCTAGAAGTGTCTTATTATTTGGATTATGTTTTGTTATTTTGTTTCCAACTATTCAACAGATTTCAATGGCATTAAGAGCACCAGAGGATGTTAATAATCCTGCAGTTATATGGATTCCTCAAAATTGGTCGTTAATGAATGTTCAAATTGCAGCTGTTGTATTAGACTATAAAAGAGCTTTAATTAATACAATTAAGTTAAGTACAATTTCGATGTTTTTACAAATATTATCAACTTCTTTAGCTGGGTACGCATTTAGTCGTCTTAGATTTAGAGGTAGTAACATATTATTTATATTAGTTATTTTAACAATTATCATCCCCCCACAAGCTTTATCATTACAACAATATTTATACTTTAGAGATTTAGGACTTATTGGTAATGAAATGTCAATTTATTTGATGAGTGGATTAGGAATGGGAATTAGAAGTGGTATCTTTATTTACATCTTCAGACAGTTCTTTAGAGGATTACCAATGGAACTAGAAGAATCAGCAATGATTGATGGTGCTGGTGTGTTTAGAACATTCTGGAATGTAATGTTACCAAATGCTCGTGGAGCATTAATAACTGTAGGATTATTTGCATTTGTATGGCAATGGAATGATGTTTATTATGTTAAAATATTTGAAGTAAGTTCAATTGATTTTCCTTTATTAACAATGCAGTTAATAAACGCTGCTGAAGGAATGTACGCTGCTTTATTCTATACTGGTGGACTAGATTTAATTGGACAAGATGTTTGGGAAAACCCATTATTCTTAGCGCTTATTTCAAACGTTGCTGCACTGTTAATGATGTTACCATTGTTAATTATGTATTTATTCGTGCAAAAACAATTTGTTGAATCAATTGAAAGAACAGGTATCGTAGGCTAACGGAGGAATTATTATGAATTTTGAAAAGTTAGTTAACTCAAAAATTAATGTATTTGCTGATTGGATTATTAGACTGGTAACGATCAACCTAATGGTTATTGTTTGTTCGTTACCAGTAATAACTATTTATCCAGCTATTTCAGCAGGGTATAACATGTTTCACGACTATACAAAAGGTGAAAATGTTAAACTGTTTAGTGGCTTTTTTGGCTACTTTAAAAAAGATATTACTAGAAAAATGTTGATAGGATTTATCATCGGTTTTAGTGTTACCTTAGGATTCTTAAATGTCCGTTACTATACAACCGTATTAGAGACAGAGCCATCAATGTTTTATCAAGTTGGTTATTATGTTACTTTAGCTTTACTAGCAGCTTTATATGCTATATCAGTATGTTCGATAGTGGTAGTTAAGGTTTACCCTAGAACAAGGCTACTTACGATGTTTAAACTATCTTTTATTATTGCTGGAAAATTCTATTTCCGTACATTGGTACTTTTGATTGTTAACTCTGCTGTATTCTTATTATTAATTTATCCACCGACTGCGATGATATTTATATTTATGGGTGTTTCATTAGTATTATTAATTGACGCCCTAATTACAAGAGATATCGTCTTCTTCCTATCGAACTTTGGTGATAAAAATGATTAAAGTAGGTATTGATAAGATAGATGAGTATCTCCATTTATTTCAAAATAAAAAAGTTGGATTAATAACTAATCCAACAGGTATAAATAGTAATTTTAAATCAACGATTGATATTCTTAAAGAAAAGACAGAACTTGTTTCTCTTTATTCGCCAGAACACGGTGTTAGAGGTGATTTACAAGCTGGTGTTAGATTAGATGATTATATCGATCCAAAGACAGGTTGTATGGTATATTCCCTGTATGGAAAAACTAAAAAACCTACACCTAAAATGTTAGAAAATATTGATATATTATGTTTTGATATCCAAGATGTTGGGGCACGGTTTTATACATTTATATATACTTTAGCTTATACAATGATGGCAGCGGCTGAAAATGATAAAGAGTTTATTGTTTTTGACAGACCGAATCCTGTAGGAGGACGTGAAGTCGAAGGGAATATTTTAGATATTAATTTTAGATCGTTTGTAGGATATTATCCTTTAGTTCAAAGGTATGGACTTACCGTTGGTGAGTTGGCTACCTTATACAATAAAGAATATGGAATTAACTGTAAATTAAGTGTTGTTAAAATGGATGGTTATAGTCGTGATATGTTATTTGAAGATACACAACAACCATGGGTGCTACCTTCTCCAAATATTCCAACACCTTTAAGTACATTTACTTATTTAACAACCTGTATTTTTGAAGGTACTAACGTATCAGAAGGACGAGGAACAACGAAGCCATTTTCTATCATTGGAGCACCTTGGCTTGATGTTGATAAACTACTTCAAGACTTGCAAAATAAAGATTTAAAAGGAGTAAGATTTAGAAAGTTATTCTTTACTCCGATGTTCTCAAAACACAAAGATATTTTATGTCAAGGAATAGAGATATTTGTAACAAATAAAAAAGAGTTTAAGCCCGTTGCAACGGGGTATACTCTAATACATTTAATTAAAGAAAACAACCAAGAATTTAACTTCAGGAAACCTTATAAAGAAGGTATGCATCCGATGATTGATTTACTTACTGGTGGCAACTTCCTAAGAACAAATAAACTAAATTTAGATGAGATTATTTCTAAATTAGAAATTGATTCTAAAATCTTTACAGTTGTGAAAGAGAGGTATCATTTATATGAATGATTATGATATCAACAAATTAACTATTGATGAAAAAATAGGGCAGTTAATTATGTTTGGATTTGATGCACTTGAGGTAAACAATCATGCGATTAATTTAATAAAAAATTATCGTGCAGGAAACGTAATTTTATTTACAAGAAACGTTAAATCAATGGAACAAGTACATACATTAACAAAGAACTTGCAAAAATTAGCACTAGAAAATATAGGGATTCCCCTTTTAATTAGTATTGATCAAGAAGGTGGAATGGTTACAAGATTACGTAATGGAGGAACATTCTTCCCTGGTGCAATGACGATTACTGCAAGTGACGATAGTAATAATGCTTATCTTTCAGGAAAACATATGGGACAAGAATTAAAATCACTAGGACTAAATATTGATTTAGCTCCTGTGTTAGATGTTAATAATAATCCTCAAAATCCTGTAATTGGTGTTAGAAGTTTCTCTGATAACCCTGAAGTTGTAAGTGAGTATGGAACTAAGTTTATTAAAGGTCTTCAAGAAAATGTGATAGCTACTGCTAAACATTTTCCAGGACACGGAGATACACAATTAGATTCTCATCTTGCTTTACCAACAATTAGTTATGATCGATATCGACTAGAAAATGTAGAACTTTATCCTTTCAAAAAAGCTATTAATGACGGCGTTAAAGCAATTATGAGCGCTCACATTAATTTTCCAGCTTACACAGAAGATAATTTACCTACAACACTTTCAAAAAAATGTTTAACAGGATTATTGCGAGATCAGTTAAAATTTGAAGGATTAATTATGACTGATTGTATGGAAATGAAGGCAATCCAAGATAACTACACAACTGAAAAAGGTTCACTAATGGCAGTTCAAGCTGGTGCAAATTTACTTTGTTTATCACATCAAGAGAATCTTCAAATTGGAGCAATAAACAAAATTAAAGAAGCAGTATCTTCAGGTGAACTTAGTGAAGAAGATTTAAATGAAAGAGTATTAAGAGTATTAAAATATAAAGAGGAATTAGATACAATTGATTTTACTGAGAAATATAGTGAAGTTGAAAATATTGTTGAAAATAAAAAAACAAAAGAAATGTCGTATAACATTGTTCGAAATGGTGGAACACTAATTCGTGGGAAACAGTTTATGAAAAAAGGTAAAACACTAGTAATAGCTGTTAAACCAACAACAACGACAATTGCTGATGAGGCTGATGGATCATATGATATCATTACCGTAGTTAAGCAGAAATTACCACAGTTTGATACTCTAGAAATTCATTCAAGAGTATCAAAACAAAGTATTAAAGAAGCAGTAGAATTATCAAAAGATTATGATCAAGTAGTCGTGTGCACATATAACGGAAATATTTATAGAGCACAACTAGATTTAGTTAAAGAAATGTCAGAAGAAGATATTGAACTTCATGTTATCGCAATGCGTAACCCCTATGATCTCCTTAACGAAAGTCAAATTAAAAACTATGTATGTTTTTATGAATACACACCTAATTCAGTTAAAGTATTAATTGAATATCTAAAAGGTGAACTAATATTAAGAGGAAAGGTTCCAATTACTTATGAGTAAATATTATATCGGGATTGATGGTGGTGGAACAAACACCTTAGGGGCATTATATGATGAAAAAGGAAATGAAATTATTAGAATTGAAAATGGATATGCTAACTTTAGTGTAAGTGTTGAAGTAACAATGAAAAACATTGAACATACGATAGACGCTCTTCTAAATCGCTTAAATGAAAGTGATGAGATATTACATATTCAGTTAGGAATAGCAGGAATATCTAAACTACCTAGCGGAAAAGGATATGAAAATTACTTAAAAGATAAATATAATACTAGTATCAATTTAACTAATGACGCTGAAATAGCACTATATTCAGTTAAGAAGAATAGAAATATGAACGTTATTATGATTTTAGGTGGTACAGGAAGTATTATCATGAAAAGCGAAGATAATGTTAGTAGTATTTTAGGAGGGTTTGGACATTTATTAGGCGATGAAGGATCAAGTTATCATCTGTCAATCAACGCCCTAAAAAATATTGTTAGGGAAAACGAATTAGATATGGAGTATTCCTTATTATCAAAAGCAATCTTAAAAGAGATTAATTGTGAAAGCCATTATGATATTAAGAATTTTGTTTACAATGGTAGCAAAAAAGATATCGCAAAATTATCATTATTTATTTCACAATTTGCATTAGAAGGAAACAAAGAAGCAATTGAGTTATTTGTTACACAAGGAAAACACTTAGCTAGACAAGCATTTTATGCTTACAACAAGTTTGAGAAAAAAGAAAATGTAATGATTGGATTTAAAGGAGGATTTTTATTAAATGCTCCCCATGTTATAGATACGATAATTAGTGAGCTTAATAAATACAAAATAAATTATGAGATTTGTAAAGATGATGAACAACCTGTAAAAGGAGCTTATTATCTAGGACTTACAAAAATTTCTAAGAGGTGATATTGTGGTTGATATAAGTAAAATCAGTACGGAAAAAAGAAATGATAATACTAAAAATATTGATTTAAGCTCAACTTGTGAAATATTAAAACTTATTAATGACGAAGATAAATCTGTCCCTCTAGCAGTTGAAAAGGCGATTGATCAAATAGCTGATGTTGTTGATATTGTTACTGAAACATTTACTAATGGAGGAAGATTATTCTATTTAGGTGCAGGTACTAGTGGTAGACTAGGTGTCTTAGATGCTAGTGAAGTGCCACCTACTTTTGGTGTAAGTAATGATCTAGTTATTGGTATTATTGCCGGTGGCGATCACGCCTTAAGATTTTCAATTGAAGATGCTGAAGATTCAAAAGAAGAAGCGATAAAAGATTTAAAAAATTATAATCTAAACGTTAAAGATTTTGTTATCGGAATTGCAGCAAGTGGACGTACACCTTATCCAATAGGTGCTATTGAATATGCTAACGAATTAGGTTGTAATACAGCTTGTATTACAACAAGTGAAAATTCTGAAATTGCTCAAGTTTCAAAATATCCAATAGAGGCTATAACTGGGGCTGAACCTTTAACAGGTTCAACGAGAATGAAATCAGGAACAGCTCAAAAACTAATCTTAAATATGATTACAACTGCTTCAATGGTTAAAATTGGAAAAGTATATGAAAATTTAATGATTGATGTCCAAATGACAAATAACAAATTAGTATCAAGAGCGCAAAAAATAGTTATGGAAATAACTGGTGTATGTGAAGATGTTGCTGAGGAGTATTTATTAAAATTCAAATCAGTAAAATATGCTATTTTTAGTATAATCTCGCAGATTGAAGATCCAGTTAAAATCGAAGAAATTTTAACTGAGCATAATGGAAATATTCGTGAATCTTTAGAAAAACATAAAAAATAGAACAATTAGATTGTAAGATTTAATGGAGTGAAAAAAATGAAGATAATTATATGTAAAGACTATGCAGATGCGTCGCAACAAGCAGCAGCAATAGTAATAAAAGCATTGATTGTAAATCCTAAACTAAAGTTAGGTCTAGCAACAGGTTCATCACCGCTAGGAATTTATAAAAATTTAATCGATGCATACCATAAAAATATAATAACATTTAAGGACGTAATGACTTTTAATTTAGACGAATATGTGGGTATTAGTAGATCACATCCTGAAAGTTATTATGCTTTTATGTATGAAAATTTATTTAAAGATGTAGATATCAATAATGATAATATAAATATTCCCAGCAATGATTTATCACGAGTAGATGAATTAGCTGAAGAATACGATAAAAAGCTTCTTGGTAACCAACGTGATATTCAATTATTGGGTATTGGAAGTAACGGACATATTGGATTTAATGAACCAGGGACATCTTTAAGTAATGAAACATTTATTGTTGAGTTAGATCAACAAACTAGAAAAGATAATTCACGTTTTTTTAGCAGTATAGAAGAAGTGCCAAAATTCGCAATAACAATGGGAATCAAGAACATTATGTTTGCTAAAAAAATCATCTTAATAGCATCAGGTGAAAAGAAAGCTGAAGTCATTAACAAAACAGTAAATGGTGAAATAAGTAATAAAGTTCCTGCAACAATCTTGCAACTTCATCCGGATTGTACTATTATTATTGATGAAGATGCTGCTAGTAAATTAGAATTAGATGAAACAGTTGATTATACTTACTCAGCGTTATCTTCAAAAAGATAAGTTTTTTTAAGGAGATATTATGGGACAATATGAATTAATAGCTACAACTACCTTTGGTATTGAAGCAGTAGCAAAAAGAGAATTAATCAAATTAGGATTTAAAGTAACAAAAACAGAAAATGGTAAAGTCACATTTTTAAGTGACGAAGCGGGAATAGCTAGAGCTAATTTATGGCTTCGAAGTGCTGATAGAGTACTACTTAAAATAGGTGAATTTAAAGCTTATACTTTTGATGAGCTTTTTGATAAAACAAAAGCCCTAGATTGGGCAAAGTATATTCCTGAAGATGGTAAATTTACTGTTAATGGTAAANNNAATCTAAATTATTTAGTATTTCAGACTGTCAAGCAATTGTAAAAAAATCAATTGTCGAAAACTTAAGAAAAGAATATAATGTTACTTGGTTTAAAGAAACAGGAGCAGAGTATACAGTCTTAATATCAATATTAAAAGATGTTGCTACTTTAACAATTGATACATCAGGGACAGCGTTACATAAAAGAGGTTATCGTGTAAGAAACGTTGCAGCGC
>LGVE01188091.1_pt2 | contig 11535 bp, 11 predicted proteins | sample 469871 | NCBI WGS metagenome assembly LGVE01 (sample SAMN03893561, study PRJNA290197) | marine sediment metagenome | material: sediment; isolation source: combined push core samples #3730, #5133, and #5579 collected at Hydrate Ridge | place: Pacific Ocean: Hydrate Ridge | reverse complement strand
ATTCACAATGCTTCTGAAATTAGTGACCAAGCATTTATTGAAGTAAATCTAAATTCTATACCTGAAACACTTATTGAAAGTGAGTTGTTTGGATATGACAAGGGTGCTTTTACAGGTGCAAATACCAAGGGGAAAAAGGGGTACTTTGAACTTGCTGATGGAGGTACTATATTTTTAGATGAGATAGGTGATTTGTCTAAAACAATGCAAGTTAAACTACTTCATGTCATTCAAAATAGAGCATTTTACAGAGTTGGTGGAAGTAGTGAGATTAGAGTAAATGTAAGGATTATTGTTGCTACTAATAGGCGACTTGAAAGAGATGTAAAAGAGGGTCTTTTTAGAGAAGATTTGTATTATAGAATTAATGTATTCCCAATAAGACAACCGCCGCTTAGAGAAAGAGAAAGTGACATTCATGAATTGGTAAACTTCATTTTACCTAAGATTTGTCATAAAATAGGTACTGATACAAAAGCTGTTTCAGCTGAGGCTTATGATAAAATGAGTTTGTATAATTGGCCTGGTAATATTAGAGAACTTGAGAATGTACTTGAAAGAGCTGTAACGTTATGTGAAGGTAAAACTTTGCTCTCGGAACACATAAACATTAAAGTCACTAAGAAGAACTTTATTAATCATGGTGCTTATTTAAAGCCTTTAAGAGAAACAATGGCAGAAGTTGAATTAGATATAATTGATAATGTTCTTACTTTTACAGGTGGTGATAAAAAGCAAACAATGGAAATACTAGAAATTAAGAAAACTAAACTTTATGGACGTATAAAAGAACTAAATACAAAATAGTTTCCGAAAAAACGGAAAGCGTGGTTGTAAGTACGACCATTGTAAAATACAGGTTTATTGTGATAGTTTGCAACTATAATGCAAACTATTATTTTTTTTGCAATTTTTCCGCGTATAAGGAAACGTTAAAATTCAATGTATTTGCAGATTCTACGTTAGAATTTTCCGCATATATGGAATAAAAGTTGAATGTATTTATTACACTTTTTGAAAAAAAGACTAGTTTTCGAAGTATTTAGACAATTGGTAGATTTGGCATGAGATTTGCATATATGATAGTCGTAGGAAATTAAATATTATAGGAGGAAATATGAAACGATTATTAATTTTACTATTGGTATTAGTGTTAGCTTTATCTGCCTGTTCTAATGATGGCAATAACGCGGTAACTAACAATGATACTGAAAGTAACAACACAGAAAATGTTACAACAATCGATGCTACTACTGTTGATGCAACTTCAGATGATGCTGAAGAAATGCCTGCAGGTGGAATAGCATACTCAGATGAGCAAGTTTATGAGGGCGTTTATTCAGGAGAGATTACTACTTTAAATTATTTAGTAAGTTCTTCTACTAACGAATTAGGTTTAGCTGCAAACTTTGTTGATACACTTGTAGATTATGATAAGTTTGGAGTTTTAACTCCGAGTTTAGCTACTGAATGGTCAACTTCACCAGATGGATTAGTTTGGACTTTCGAGATTAGAGAAGGTGTTAATTGGTATACAAGCGAAGGTGATGTATACGCTGAAACAACTGCACAAGATTTTGTTGATACTTTTAAGTATACTTTAAATCCAGATAACGGATCTAAAACAGTAAATATTGCATATAGTGTAGTTGAAAATGCTGAAGCATTTTATAATGGCGAAATTACTGACTTTGAACAAGTTGGAGTTAAAGCTCTAGATACTTATACTTTAGAATTTACATTAAAAACAGCAAGTCCATATTTTGAATCTATGCTTACTTACGGAGCTTTCTTCCCAGCTAATGGAACATTCTTAGCAGAAGTAGGAGATCAATTCGGAAGTAGTAATGATACTATTTTATACAATGGTGCTTATATTTTATCAAAATTTGAGCCACAAAACAAAAGACTTTTAGACAAGAACCAAAATTATTGGGATGCGGATAAAGTTTATATCGAAGAAATTAAATACAAATACAATAAAGAAGCATCAACTATTGGACAAGAATTATTCTTAAGAGGTGATATTGCTCAAGTATCTGTACCATCTACATCAATTGATGCTTGGATGCAAGATGATGAGAAGAAACAAATGGTAAGACCCGCTAATGCTAGTTCTTATACTTACTTCTATTCTTTAAACTTTGATCCAAGATTTGATGATGCATATGATCCCGAAGTTTGGGCTATTGCAGTTAATAATCTTAACTTCAGAAAGTCATTATTCCACGGATTAGATAGAATCGCTGCTTTAACAACGGGCGAGCCGTACAATCCTGAAAATAAAATTAGTAATACTATTACACCAGCAAACTTTGTTAATTTTGAAGGTAAAGATTTCATTCAAATGGGTAGTTTAGCTAAATTTGCTAACAATGATTCATTTGATGCTTACTTAGCTGTTGAGTACAAAGAAAAAGCTATGGCTGAATTAGAAGGATTAGTTGATTTCCCAGTTAAAATGATGATTCCTTACAGTACAGGTAGTTCTGAAAATGCTCAAAGAGCACAAGTTATTCAACAACAATTAATAAGAACATTAGGAGATGATTTTATTGATGTTTATATAGTACCGTATCCATCATCTGGATTTACTTCTAACACTAGAAGAAATGGTAACCATGCTATTGAATTAGTAAACTGGGGACCAGATTATGCTGATCCACATACTTATACTGAGCCATTTGCTACACTTTACGGAGAAGGTACTGATAGAGAAGGAACTTCACGTTACAAGTATAACTTCCCAGAGTCAACTACAGAAGTAGATGAAAATGGAGTAAATAAGTTTGAAGTTTATGCTGCAATGGTAGACGAAGCAGCGGCTGAAACTGTAGATCTTGAAAAAAGATATACATTATATGCTGAAGCTGAAGCTTATGTAATTGAAAATGCTTGGGTAATCCCTTATAGAGAAGGTGGTGGCGGATATGTTGCTTCTAGATTAAACCCATTTGAATCAGCATTCTCTCCATTCGGATTAGCTAGTGAAAGATTTAAAGGAATGCATATTCTTGAAACTCCGATGAGTTCAACTTTATACTTTGAAGAAGAAGCAAAATGGAATACTGAAAGAGAAGAAGCATTAAAATAAAACAATTATTTATATGACGAAGCCTTAGGCTTCGTCATATAAATATTAATGGTAAAAAAAGGAGTAAAAATGGGTAAATATATCTTAAATAGATTTTTTAGATCCATATTAACGCTGATTGCTGTAATGACAGTTGTCTTTCTTCTTATGCGTATGATGCCTGAAGAAGGATATTTTGGAGAATTTGGTGCTGATAAATTAGATGCAGAGCAAATGGAAGCAATATTAACAAATATGGGATTGAGAGATCCGATGCATATTCAATTAAAAAATTTTTTTGTTGATTTATCGCACGGAGATTTAGGCGAATCATTAATCTATAGACCAAATGTATCAATTATGAAAATTATAAAGGAAAAAGCACCTTATTCAATTGCTGTAGGATTATCGTCTTTAGGATTTGCATTAGTATTAGGTTTATTAATGGGTGTTGTAATGGCAAGAGAAAAAAACAAGCTGCCTGATAGAATAGGTACGTTCTATGTTGTAATAGTAAGAGCGGTTCCGCCGATTATTTACTACTTATTTATTCAATTATACTTAACTGAAATATTTAATTTACCGTTATTATTTGATTCAGATGAGCCTGCTAGTTGGATTTTACCAACATTTGCAATGGCTTTAGGTAATATTGCTGGATATGCTATGTGGATGAGACGTTATATGGTTGATGAGTTAAACAAAGATTATTTAAGACTTGCAAGAGCTAAAGGTCTTAGTGAAAAGAAAATAATGATGACTCATGTTGCTAGAAATGCTCTAGTTCCAATGGTACAATATTTACCTGCATCTATTTTATTTACAATAGGTGGATCAATATATATTGAATCTTTATTCTCTATACCAGGAATGGGTGGATTACTAGTTGATTCAATACAATTACAAGATAATAATTTAGTACAAGCATTAGTATTAATGTTTTCTGTAGTAGGTATTTTAGGTTTATTTCTAGGTGACGTTCTAATGGCGTTATTAGATCCTAGAATCAAATTACATGGCAGTGGAGGTGGAAGATAATGAATGAAGAAATAGAAAAAATTGATAAGTCATTATTTGAGCTTGCTGAATACGATTCAAAAAAAGCAGAATTGATTGGTTATTCAAATTATTCTTATTGGAAATCTACGCTTCAAGTATTTATGAAGAATAAAATTGCAGTATTTTTATTAGCTGTAGTTGTGTTACTTCTTTTATTTACAATCGTTCAACCATATTTACCAAATCAACATTCACCACTTACAATAAATACTGATAGGTCAATCTTTATAGATGGTCATGAATATAAAGTAGCATCACCGGGAGAAGACGAACCTGTAAAAGAATATTTATATGATGTAACTATTGAAAAGGAAGTAGTATTTATTGATGGAGAAAAGGTACTATATATAGATGGACAAGAATATGAAATAAAAGGTCCAGAAAATACTGTATATATAGATGGACAAGAATATATGTATTTATCAGTTGCTACAGGAAAAGAACATAAAGTGACGGTTATACCTGGTATTACAACTCCCAATAAACCAGATCAGGTTATGCAAGTTAGAAATGTACCGCCAGGAGATGAATTTTGGTTTGGAACTAACTCTATCGGTCAGGATATATGGTCTAGAATTTGGAGTGGTACAAGAACGNNATTGAACTTGTTGTTGGTATTTTTATCGGTTCAATATGGGGCTATGTTAGAAAGTTAGATGCTATAATTACAGAAATTTATAATGTTGTAACAAATATTCCGACAACGATTATACTAATATTAACAGCTTATATTATGGAGCCTGGTATTATAACAGTTATTATTGCAATGAGTGTTACACGTTGGACTAGTATGGCTAGATTTGTAAGAAACTTAGTTTTAATCATTAGAGATAGAGAATACAACTTAGCATCGAGATGTTTAGGAACTCCGCTTAGTCGTATAGCAACTAAAAACTTATTACCATACTTAGTATCTGTAATAATGTTAAGATTAGCGCTTGCTATTCCGCTTGCAATCGGTTCGGAGGTATTCTTAACTTACATTGGAATCGGTTTACCAGTTGATATTCCTTCGTTAGGAAATCTTATCAATGAAGGACGTGCATTTATTATGGTTCCTTCTTTAAGGTATCAATTGTTATTCCCAACAGCTGTTTTATCAATTATTACTATTTCATTCTATGTTATGGGTAATGCTTTTGGTGATGCATCTGATCCTAAGAATCATATGTAAGGAGAAATTGTAATGGAAAAAATTAACAAAGAAATAATTATGTCTATCACAGATCTTTCAATTAAGTTTGACTTAAGAGGAAAAGATTTAAAAGCCATAAGACATATTTCATTAGATTTATATAAAGGTGAAACTTTAGCGATCGTTGGAGAGTCCGGTTCAGGAAAATCAGTGTTTACTAAATCGTTTATGGGATTATTAGATTCAAATGGTTGGATTGATACAGGTAGTATTAATTATAAAGAAAAAGATATTGCTAAATTTACAACTAAAAAACAATGGTTAGATCTTCGTGGTGGAGAGATTGCTATGATCTTCCAAGATCCTATGACTGCTCTTAACCCATTAAAGAAAATTGGACATCAAGTTCAAGAAGCTATTGAACTTCATCAAGGTCTTAAAGGTGAAGAAGCTAAAAAGACGACTATTAAAGTTCTTGGTGATGTTGGAATACCAATGCCTGAGAAACGATATGGACAATATCCACATGAATTTTCTGGTGGTATGAGACAAAGAGTTGTAATTGCAATTGCTATGGCTTGTAAACCTGAAATATTAATATGTGATGAGCCAACAACTGCTCTTGATGTTACGATTCAAGCTCAAATTTTAAAATTACTTAATGATATGCAAAGTAAATATCAGTTAACAGTTGTTTTTATAACTCATGATTTAGGAGTTGTTGCAAATGTTGCAGATAGAATTGCTGTTATGTATGCAGGAGATATTGTTGAAATAGGAACGGCAGAAGATATATTTTATAATCCACAACATCCGTATACTTGGGCATTATTATCATCGTTACCTCAATTAGGTACAAAAGGTAAGGACTTGTATTCTATTGCAGGAACACCACCTAGTTTATTTAAGGAAATCGTAGGTGATGCATTTGCTCCTAGAAATCCTCGTGCTCTAAAAATTGACTATGTAAAAACACCACCATATTTTGAGATTTCAGAAACTCATAAAGCAAAGACTTGGTTATTGCATCCAGATGCTCCAAAAGTTGAACTTCCAGATGCAATACAAAGATTACATGCTCAATTTGGAGGTAATAAATAATGAATAAAGAAAAAGAAATATTATTAGAAGTAAAAGACTTAAAAGTTGAGTTTGGTGGGAAAAAAAACAAATTCGTAGCTGTTAAAGGCGTAAGTTTTAATGTTTATAAAGGTGAAACTTTTGGTTTAGTAGGTGAATCTGGTTCAGGTAAAACCACTATTGGCCGTGCCATTATGAGAATTAACGAAGTTGCAGAAGGTGAAATAGTTTTCAAAGGTAAAAAAATCAATGGTAAAATCTCTAAAGAGTTAGATAAAGAAATCACTGAAAAAATTCAAATGATTTTCCAAGACCCTATGGCTTCATTAAATGAAAGAGCGAAAGTTGATTATATCGTTTCAGAGGGTCTTTATAATTTGAAAAAATTTAAAGATGAAGATGATAGAAAATCTAAAGTAGAAAAAGCTTTAACAGAAGTTGGATTATTACCCGAATTTGCAAGTAGATTTCCCCATGAATTCTCTGGTGGACAAAGACAGAGAATTGGTATTGCTAGAGTTTTAGTTATGGAACCTGAATTAATCGTTGCTGACGAGCCTATTTCAGCTCTTGACGTATCGATCAGGGCTCAAGTATTAAATATTTTAGCTCATTTACAAAAAGAGAGAGGTTTAACTTATATTTTTGTTGCTCATGATTTATCAGTAGTAAGGTTTATAACTGATAGAGTTGCAGTAATTCATAAAGGTAAAATTGTTGAACTTGCAAGTGCTAATCAATTATTTGAAAATGCTTTACATCCTTATACTAAAGCTTTAATTTCAGCTGTACCACAGCCAGATCCTATTTCTGAGAGAAATAAAGTTATTGAAGTATATGATCCGTCTTGTCATAACTATGAAACTGATAAACCAGAGTGGATTGAAATTGAGAAAGACCATTTTGTTTTAGCTAACAAGGAGGAATTAGAAGGTTATAAGAATAAAATGAAAGAAGGTCAGTAATGATTAATAAATTTGTCGAAAGTGATTTCAAAAGAGGGCAGTTTGAAGGCATTAATTTAATTGAAGGTAAGTTAATGCTTTGTGAAACTTGTGTTGATGGTATATACACATCGTCAGAAATAAATACTTTATCTTTCAAAGCTTTAGTTGCTTCTTGGAATTCAAAAACAAATGAACATAGTAGAGTTGAACTTGAAGTTCGAGTTAAATCAAGTATCTGGTCTCAGTGGTTTAGTTACGGCATTTGGAGTGATTTAGGTATGAATGAAGGAAGTATACCTAATCAAAAAGATGATATTGCTAGATTATCAGTTGATGAAATTATATGTAAAAATGAATGTGATGTTTTCCAATATAGAATTAAGTTAACAAGAAAAAGTATTGATGTTACATCACCAAGTATCAATACTGTTTACATTTCAGTAGATGTTGGTCCATTATATAAAGATTTTAAAATAACAAATGCAGATATAGAAGTTCCGATGATATCACAAATGTTAATAAAAGATATTGGATCAATAATTTGTTCACCTACATCGCTCGAAATGGTTATGGACTATTATGGCAATGTAAATGACATAATTGATACTTCACAAGGTTGTTTTGACAATGGTGCTGGAATTTATGGCAACTGGGTTTATAACGTTGCATATGCTGGAGAAAGAGGTTTTGAGGCTTATGTAGATTATTGTTACGACTCTGTAGAACTTCTTAGATTCATTCAAATGGGCACTCCATTAATTGCATCAATTAAGACAAAACAAGAAGATGAAATAAAAAATGCACCACAGGCATATCCATCTGGTCACTTAGTAGTTATTAGAGGTTTTCAGAAAGATGATGAAGATTATATTATTGTTAATGATCCAGCATCTAAAACCACTAAAGGAGTAAAGAGATATTATAAATTAAGTGAATTTTTAAAGGCATGGAATAATATAATATATGTAATTAAACCGAATAGGAAAAATTTATGAATATAAAAAAAATACATGATAAAAGTTTTTTGATAGATGCACACTTGGATTTAGGTGGCATAATCTACAATCGAAGAAAAATGGGTCTCCAAAAAATATTGGAAAATGAGTTTTTGGATGATTTAAAACATGCTAATTTTAAATTAGTTATTGCAGCAATATATATAGAAACAGAATTAACAGATCTCGCTCTTAGAGAAGCATTGCTTCAAATACAAGCTGTAAAAGAAGATATAAACGAGTGTGATGATTTTGTGTTAATAACTAACAAAACAGAGCTTCAAGAACTAAATACATCAAATAAAATTGGAATAATGTTATCGCTTGAAGGTGCAGAACCAATACATCGACATATAAGCTTATTAGATATATTTTATGATTTAGGTGTTAGAGCTTTAGGTTTGGTTTGGAGTAGAAGAAATTTTGTAGCAGATGGTAGTTATTTTAGAAATCCAGAAGAGGGTATTAAAGGTGGACTTACACCGTTTGGAATACAAGTTATTAAAAGAGCAGAAGACTTAGGTATGATTATAGACGTTAGTCATCTTAATGATACTGGATTCCAAGATTTACTTAAGTATTCTAATAAAAGTTTTATTGCATCACATTCAAATGCAAGAAGTATAAATGACATGGTGAGAAATTTAACTGATGATCAAATTAAGCATATATCTGATAGGAAAGGTGTTATAGGTATAAATGCGTACACATCGATTGTATCACAAAGTATAGAAGAGCAGACAATTGAAAAACTATGTGACCACCTTGAACATATAATTAAAATTGGTGGAGAAGATTGTGTAGGTCTAGGGTTTGACTTTTGTACTCCTTATTATAATAACGGCAAGCAACTAGATGTTATGAAAAACCATGCAGAGACGTTAAAAATAACCGAGATTTTACTTACTAGAGGTTTTAGTGAAGAAACTATAGTAAAAATATTAGGTAATAATTTTTATGATTTCCTAATTTTTTCATTATAAATATCAAAAGTAGAGACTTAAGCTAGAAATCTGTAAGTAAAGGATTAGACTTAATTTATTTTTATTCAAAGTAAGAAGTTACTGTTTCGTTTATTATAGATAAAATATTGTTTATAGTAGGTGATATATACTTGTTTTTACGATAGATTAATTGAATCCATATATCAATTTTAAAATCGACAATATCTGATACCCTCTGTGGTAGTGAGAAAAAGTAACTGTAAAGTCAATTATAAATATTCTTAAAAATCCAGGAAAAGTCAAGAATGGTGAAATAGTATTCTCTAATCGTGATTTATTAGTAAGCGCCAAAACTAACACACATACCATCAATCAAAATTATATTGTAAACTAAGAACACCATTAATCTCTATTTAAGATCAATGGTGTTTTGTTAATCGTCAAGGTTTTGAGCCGCACATTCTTTGGAAGTGTTTTGACTATGGCAATAAAGCACTTATTTCATCAAAATTTGATATATCAACTCATATTCCGCCGAACTAATATTTCCAGTTGAGTGATTAAAGTGATTTTACAAATATTTCAAAAAGAAATTTTAAAATTTATCTCGAATTATATAAGTATAGAGTAAAAGGAGCATACTTATGAATATCGAATTTAATCAAATCTTTCTATGATGGAAAAGCGGGCTTAATTACAGGTCTTTGCCAAGCAGTAAATTTACATACTATTATTGACCAACATCTAGAAAAACATACTGGGCGACTGCCTGAGATTCCTTATAGTTCATTAGTACAAACGAAGTTCATAAACGCTCGTTTACCTGTAAAGTAGATGCTGATCTTGAAATTAAAATACTTATATCAAGTAGTCTAAAAAGTTAAAGTACCACACTACAAGTCTGTCTATTAGTAAGATAGAAACTAACCGACGCGGCCGTCCAAGTAAGGATCCTGAAAAGAATAAAAAGATTATTAGCTACTCTCTTTCTATGACTATAATACGTGATGAAGAACAAATCATGAGACGCTTAAACCGAGAGTGTTTGTTTGTGTTGGCATCAACAAAGTTAGGAATGCCCTCTGAAGAAATTCTAAAAGAATATAAGACTCAAAGTGCTGTTGAGCGTAAGTTTCAGTTTATGAAATCACCACAGTTTATTAACTCGCTTTACCTAGAAGAATAGAAACTTTAGGCTATTTACTCATGATTCTTATGTTGTTATTAAGTGTTGCTGAGTTTGTTGTTAGACGTGAACTGAAAGAAGAAAAGAAAACTATTATCGGTCCAGTCAAAAAAGTCATGCATATGATTCAGTGAATCTCTGCCTTTACCAATATCTAATTGTGCTTCAATGGCATCTTCTCCAAATTGATTTAGCACTGTATCTTGCATACAGTGCTTTTGTGTTTTCAAAAGGCAATGGAAATAGTTAATAATTTTCATCATACTAATAGCCTCATAAGTATAGTTATAGGACTTATTTTTAGTTTGTAAATAATTTTAACGAGTCTTATAGATATTAATCAATTCAAGGATGAGTTTTTAGATTGTTTTTAAAACGTGTATTGTTACAACGGTGATCATTTGATATTTTGGTCGTCATAATGGGTAAAAACATTATATTATGGGTAACATAGTTATTAACAGCTTCTTAGGACAATATGAGGCTTATTAAGTTAGACTGTTTCTTATGCAGATTTGTCATTATACAAATCGAATAATATTATATAGAATGACACATAGTTATGGCAATATTCTGATGGAAGAATTTTGATTTGTCATAAACGGAAGAATTTAAATCAGGTGATTATACTTATGTGTAAGATTCAAAGTATATGATTGGAGCAATCATGAATACTAAAGAAGACATAAAAACAAATGATATGGAAGCACGTATAGCAGAATTAGAAACAAAATTGAAAGAAGCTGAACTTGCTTCACTTGCAGTTGAAGCAGCGGGTTTTGATATATGGGAAAATAATTTTGTAACAGGGGAAACCTTTGGTACAAATAGAAACCTCTTCCTCAGTTTAGGTTATGACGATGATGAATTACCTACTAATCTAGAAGAAACGTTTACTAAAATACATCCAGATGATCTGGAGAAAGCTCTCGTGAAAGTGAGTGAGCATTTTGACGGGATATCACCAAATTATAGAGCCGAAATGCGTATTCAAGCCAAAGACGGTTCTTGGGTTTGGATAGGTAGTTATGGTGCAGTCGTTGAACGTGATGCTAACAATGAGGTCACTCGTTTTCTAGGAATGACATTTAACATTGATCAGAGACGTATCACAGA
>LGVE01171457.1_pt1 | contig 11597 bp, 9 predicted proteins | sample 469871 | NCBI WGS metagenome assembly LGVE01 (sample SAMN03893561, study PRJNA290197) | marine sediment metagenome | material: sediment; isolation source: combined push core samples #3730, #5133, and #5579 collected at Hydrate Ridge | place: Pacific Ocean: Hydrate Ridge | reverse complement strand
GGGTAATTAGGATGAGTGTTATTGATACGTCCAGGTTGGTGCAGTTTCAATCCGATGCGCGGAACCTGCTCGACAGGGTAGGTAGTGAGCGCAATATTCGAACAGACGAGGATTCGGTTACTGGCACCACTGGCGACCGAGTGACCCTTGGCCAGGGCGGCAGTGAAGCCATTACTTATAGTGATGGGGTGCGTCAAGATACTACAGAGTCGCCTTACGATTTGCTGCGAAGCCGCCTTGTCACCCTGCTACAGGAGCAAGGTGTTGCTGTACAGATATCGACTGGCAGCAGTGAAATCGATATTTCTAGTCTTACTCCTGAAGAAGCTCAGGTATTGGTCGCCGAAGATGGCTATTTTGGCGTCGAACAGACTTCGGAGCGGATTTTTCAATTTGCTGTTGGTTTCGCCGGAAACGATCCGTCCCTGCTGGACGAAATCCTGAAGGGTATCGAAGATGGCTTTACAGGGGCTGAGCAGGCCTGGGGTGGCAAGCTTCCGGATATTTCTTATCAGACTCAGGATGCGATTATGAATAAGATCGATCATTGGCTCGAAGGGGCTGCGAACGCCTGACTGGTGACTTAATGGATAACGGTTACGTATTGGCCATTGACCAGGGGACTACGGGTTCGACGGTGTTGATTTTTAATCAGGCCGGGGCCGTATGCGGCAGAGCGAGTGCCGAAATTACTCAGTATTACCCGCAACCGGGCTGGGTGGAGCACGATCCGCAGGAGATCTGGTCGGTCACCCTTGATGTGGTTGGGGCAGCTCTTGACCGGGCAAAGGTTAAACCCGTTGATGTGCGGGCTATTGGTATTACCAATCAACGGGAGACCTCCCTGTTATGGGACCGTCACAGCGGTTTACCGGTAGCGCGGGCCGTGGTCTGGCAAGACCGTCGTACTGCCCACCTTTGCGACGAGCTCAAGCAGGAAGGTCTAGAACCCATCTGGCAGCAAAAGACCGGCCTGCTTATCGATCCCTACTTTTCCGCCACCAAGGTCCATTGGCTGCTCGATCAGACCGACGACCTGCGTTCACGAGCCGCCGCAGGTGAGATTGCCTTCGGCACCGTCGACAGTTGGTTGGTCTGGAAGCTAACCGGCGGTCGCTGCCACGTCACCGACTATTCCAATGCTTCCCGTACCCTTTTATTCAATATCCATAAGCTCGACTGGGATGATGATATTCTGGCGCGGTTAGATATCCCCCGTGCCATGTTGCCGACCGTCAAGCCGTCGTCCTATATCTATGGCGAAACCGACTCGAAAGCCTTTTTTGGTCATCGAGTGCCGATTGCCGGAATTGCAGGCGATCAGCAAGCTGCTTTATTCGGCCAGGCCTGTTACCGACCGGGACTGGCCAAGACCACCTATGGCACCGGCTCTTTTTTGCTGATGAACACCGGTCGTAAGCCGGTGGTCAGTCGGCAACGATTGCTAACCACCATTGCCTGGGGAATAGGCGACGAGCCGGTTGAGTATGCCTTGGAAGGTTCGATATTTATCACTGGAGCAGCACTTCAGTGGTTGCGGGATGGTCTGGGGATTATATCCAGCGCCGCCGAAAGCGAGCAATTGGCGGCCTCTCTGCAGGGCAATGACGATGTCTACTTTGTCCCGGGCTTGACCGGCTTGGGAGCGCCCCACTGGGATGCCTATGCCAGGGGCATGATCATCGGTCTAACCCGGGGTAGCACAAAGGCTCATTTGGCTCGGGCAGCCCTGGAAAGCATTGCTTATCAGACCCGTGATGTGGTCGATGCGATGAGTAGAGAATCGGGCATTGATCTTCGAGAACTCCGTGCTGATGGTGGTGCGGTGGCTAATCGCTTTCTCATGCAATTTCAAGCCGATGTGCTTGGGGTCCCGGTGGAAATTCCTTCCATTACCGAAACGACGGCACAGGGGGCCGCTTACTTAGCCGGCCTGGCGGTCGGTTTCTGGTCGAGTCGCGAAGAGTTGGCGGAACGGTGGCAATTGGCTTGGCGCTATGAACCGCAAATGGAACAAGCTCAACGGGACCATTTGCATAAGCGCTGGAAGCAGGCGGTGAACCGTTCGCTGGGATGGGCGGAGGATCTTAAAGAATAGGGCTCAGAAGGGTAGCTATAGGATTGGCTGGGAGATTCGAGCTTTTGGACGCACTCATTGTTACTGATGAAATGATAGCTGTTCAGTCAGTCGCTAAGAAACTGGAAAGCACCGGGTTGAGTGCTTCATTGTTGCTGGCATGAATTTCGTCAAACTCGGAATCGATAGCGCAAAAAGCCTGTACCACCTGCGGGTCGAAATAGCTGCCGCAGCCATCCATCATAATTTCTATTGCCTTCTGATGGGAGAAGGGTTCTTTGTAAGGCCGTTTGGCCCTTAACGCTTCGTAGACATCGACCAGAGCCATAATGCGGGCACTGAGAGGGATTTTATCACCTGCAAGTCCACAGGGGTAGCCCTGGCCATTCCACCGTTCGTGATGATATTTGGCGATATCGATACCCATTCGGATAAAATCGTTGTGCGGATATTTTGCGTAAACAAATTCCAGGGTGGCCGCGCCAAGGCTGGCGTGGGTTTTCATGACTTCAAATTCTTCAGTAGTTAACTTTCCCGGCTTGAGCATGATGGCATCGTCGATACCGACCTTGCCAACATCATGTAGCGGGCTGGCCTGGTAGATAGTCTCGATAAAATCCACTGTAATCAAGTGCGCGTACACCGAATCGGCGGCTAGTTGTATTGCCAAGGCCCGGCACAGGTCCTGTACCCGCTCTAAGTGCAAGCCGGTATCGTCATCCCGCATATGGGACAGTTTGGCCAAGGCAAAAATCATCGCTCGTTGGGATCGACTGATTTCCTCCAATTGATCGGCTACCTGTTGTTCCAGACAGACGTTGGCGGTCTCCAGTTGTTGCTGGGACCGACGGAGCAGGAGGTGGGTGTTGACGCGGGCATAGACCTCTTCGACCTGAAACGGTTTGGTGATGTAGTCGACCCCGCCGGCACGAAAGGCTTTGGTTTTGTCGAGGGTGTCATCCAGGGCGCTGATGAAAATGACGGGGATATCTTGCAGAGCCTGATCCGCTTTCAGTTGGGCACAGACTTCGTAGCCGTCCATCCCAGGCATGGTGATGTCGAGCAGGATCAGATCGGGTTGTCTCTGACTGGCCGCTCGCAGGGCCAGGGTGCCGTGAGGAAAGGCACTTACCCGGTAGTCTGCCTTGATCAGCAGGTTGCTTAGCAGGTGCAGGTTCTCCGGTGTATCGTCAACGATCATGATATGAGGGGATTTCATAGACTTCCTCGATTAGCCATTCTCTGAAAATTGTTTTTATGCTTACCCCAGAAGATTAAGCAGCTTTTCGTATTCATATCGATCAGCCAGTGTAGACAAATAGCCCCGCAGGGCACCGTCACTCGTACCCACCTCGTCCAATAACTCTGAAAAATGGATCATATCGCCATGTTCCACGGCCTGCTTCAGTGCGATAAGGAGGTTTGCTGGTAAATTCTGCACAGCCTCTGGTTCTGGAGGGCTATCGCTAGATAAAGTTTTTTTGATCATTGTGGGGCTGTAGAGATAGTCAATGTTGCAAAGAGTCTTAAGTTTTGCGTAGAGCTCGGTTGTCTTAAAGGGTTTGGTGATAAAGTCATCCGCACCGGCTGTAATGGTTTGCCTTGAAAGGTCATCGCAAGCAAGCCCCCCTGCGGTGACAATAATGATTTTCATCTCTGAGTTATTTGGTAGCGATCGCAAACGACGGGTGGTTTGATAACCGTCTATTCCTGTCATTTGAACATCCATTAATACCAGATCAGGCTGCCAGCTTGAGACTCGCTCAATGGCCTCTTCGCCACTGGTGACTGCTTCCACCGTAAAACCAACCACACTCAGGGTTTGGCTGAGCATGTTGCGACTGCTGGTGTCATCTTCAACGATCAACGCTCGTACCGGCAGATATTGGGGGGCGATGGATTCAACCTGACACCGATTGCTGCTGGGTGCCAATTGTAGTTCATCGCCGGCACACTTTTGAGCGCTGAAGGTAAAGCGGAACTGACTGCCAGCACCCGCCGTACTTTCCTCTAAGAAGAGCTCTCCGCCGAGTTGCTCGGCAAAGGTACGACTGATCGACAATCCCAATCCTGATCCCTGACCGGAGTTCCGACCGCTGCTGGTCTGCTCAAACGCCTTGAATAATTTATCCTGTTCACTGAGGTCGATGCCGTTGCCACTGTCACTGACATCGACGGTGATAAGCCAATTTGTCTGGTCGGTAGTTGAACCGCTGGCCTGTAGGGAAATATGGCCCTGGTCGGTAAATTTGACTGCATTGGAGAGAAGATTGATTAAAACCTGGCGCACCTTGGCTCGATCGGCATTCAAATAGCGCGGTAACTCTGGTGCCAGGGTCATGTCGAACTGCAAGGACTTTTGTTGGCAGGAAAGCTTAAACATAGAAGCAAGGTCGGCCATTAACTGGCGGAAGTCTAAAGGTGCGTTCTGAATGGTGACATGCCCGGCTTCGATCCGCGAGAGTTCCAAAACATCGTTGATCAATTCCAGCAGATGGTCGCCGCTGCGATTGATGGTTTGAATCTGTTCTCTCTGGCTGGATCGTAAGTCAGAATCTTTTTGCAATAGCTGAGAATAGCCGAGAATGGCGTTAAGGGGGGTGCGAATCTCGTGGCTCATGCTGGCGAGAAAAGTGCTTTTGGCCCGGTTTGCTGACTCCGCTGCTTCGGCCAACTGTTCGGCCTGGGTGGTAGCCTCTTTAAGCTGAAGGTTGGCTTTGTGCAAGGACTCTTCCGCCGTCAGGCGGCTGCGAATGTCCATCATACACTCAACAAGTTTTTCCCGCCCCTGAATGGTGATCTTCCTCACTGTCTTTAACACCGGAATTTGAACACCGTCGTGCTGAATCAAGATTTTTTCAGAGCTGTCAACCGTCTGATTCAGATCGAGAATCGGGCAGCTATCTTCCTGGGCAGGACAAAGGAAACTATGGCAGCGATTACCGACAATGTGTTCCTCGCTGGCCCCTATTATTTCGACAGCGGCGGGGTTCACACTTTCGATGATACGGGTAGCAGCGTCAATAATAACCAGCGGCACAGGCAGGCTTTCAATCAGAGTCCGTTGGGTTTTTTCACTTTCCCGAAGTGTTTCCTCCATGCGCTTACGTTCGCTGATGTCTTCCTTAGTGGCAATGTAATGAGTGATGCAATTGTAGCTGTCACGAATGGGGGAAATGGCGTTGAGTTCCCAGTAAAGATCGCCATCTTTGCGGCGATTAAGAATTTCGCCTTTCCAGGTTCGTCCGGCGGTTATGGTTTGCCATAGTTTTTTATAAAGCCCATGGGGCATATGGCCGGACTTAAGTAGCCTTGAACTCTGTCCTATTACTTCCTTTTCGCCGTATCCGGTCATTTGCAGAAACCGTGGATTGGCGTATTCGATGATCCCATCAAGGTCGGTGATAATAACAGCTGTTGGACTCTGTTCTACGGCTGTTGATAGCTTTCGGGAGATTTCTTCGCTCTGCTTGAGACGCTCGTCTGTGGCTTTGCGAGTCGTGATGTCATGAAATGCTGTTACCGCACCATGAAGTTGTCCATCGACCCAAATAGGCCGACTGGCCAATTCCACGGTTAGGATGGAACCGGAGCGGTGGCGGAAATTTTCCTCGCTTTGGTACTGTTGTCCCTGGCTGACTGCCAGGAAAAACGGACAGTCCTCTTTTTGAATAAAAGCGTTGTCGCTATGGGAGTGGAATAGGTCGTGGGCTGTTTCACCGAGCAGTTCTCGTTCACTAAATCCGAGAATTTTGCAGGCTGCCGGATTAATACGTTCGATTCTGCCCCTACCATCAGTGACGTAAACCCCTTCGGCCAGGGCGTTGTTCATCGCCTGCAGGTTGTGTTTCTCGGTACTGAGCGCGACGGTCCAGCGACGTAGCCGCAGCATCAGAATGGTAATCACCGCCAACACAAACAGCATTGTTGTCAGATAAACAACAAATTCATTGAAAAAGGCCGCAGAGATCGGGTCCTGAGCATAAGAGACGAGATAGCCGGCGACCTGTCCTTTAATATCTCGGATGGGTAGCATGGAGACGATGTGTGTGGAGCCGTCAACGGTGACATTGGTGGTCAGGGGGCGCCCTTGATTGAGTGCCGTCTGCACCTGCTGATTTTTGCGCAACTGGCGATTGATAGCGGTGGCACCGGCAGAGAGTTGCGGTGGGCTGTCAGGCAGAATGGCATTGGCGTCCTCAAGCAAATAGTCAGGATGGATGTCTGCCGGGCTGTACAACCATTGCTGCTCAGGAAAAATATAGGGTTGGGTCAGCTTGCGGTTGACCAGAAAGGTATATTCACGGTTGGGATCAAGCTTAGCCAGTGCATCGCGAATACCTTTAGCGGTAACACTGATTGCAGTACTGCCGAGATAACGGTCTTGGGAGATTAAAGGAAAGACATAGCGGAAGCTGGAACGCAGTTTCCCGGTTTCGAAGCCATGTACAGGACGTTTTTCAGTATTGGCCAGACGGACCGATTCCTGGAATTCAAGGAGGGGGTCACCATAGCGGTCGGGTTTATGGAAACGTAAAAAACTTGTACCGTCCGGTAGATAAAATTGTAATTGTAATGGAATTTCTGCTTTGAGAGTCTGATAGGCAGGAAAGAGTTGGCGGTACAGTCGGCCGCGCGCCAGGTCCTGTTCTGGGCCTTGGCTGGTAACGGCTGTTTCAAGCAGTTGCAAAATATCGGTGTGTTCAATGGAGCTAGAGTAGAAATTTTCAATGGCCAGATGGTACATCTGGAGGCTGGCTCGGTAGGCTGTATCGAGGGTATCTTGGTGTTCAGAAAAATGGCTGGTTTGTTTTTTTTGCATGTTCTTAAACAGAAACAGACCGAGACCGATAGACAACAACAGCATGGCGACGATAAGGCCATACTGTGCTGCTAGATGTTTGAGTTGTTTTCCCATCTAGAAATTACCTTCATCGGGAATGGTGACACCCTCAAGCAGTTCGCGAATTACATCGTAATTGGTATCGTCTGACGGGATCGCTCCGTAACGGATGTTGTCACCCCAGTCAGCAAGCATTTCTCTATGTTTTCCCTCCGAATCTATGGCAATGAGTGCGTGGCGAATCTGGTTCATTAGTTCTGGCTTGAGGGTTGCTTTGTTGCCTACCAGAGCAAAGGAGGGTAGAGGAGCCGTTTCTTCAATAACTTTCAGCCCGAGGTGCGCATATTTTTTACCGATAGATGTTTTTAGTACACCAGCATCGTACGGACCTTGCACGACAGCTAGAGCAACCGCATCATGCTTACCGAGGTATCTGTGGTTGTTAGATTCCATATTGCTACCGTGTTGGCGCAATAGACCGTTGGCCGAAAGATAACCGCAGGTAGACAAGGGTTGGGTCAATGCCAGCTTCTTGTCTAACAGATTTTCAAGGGGAAATGTTGAATCGGCAAAGACGACCAGGCCACAAGTATAGGTAGTCTGGCCGGAAGCTTCTTTGAAGTGAATCAAGGGCTCGGCTTGAGGATGGCTGGCACGAAGTTCAACGTAGGGTAGGGGCCTCAGGTAAGCCAAGTCGATATCACCGTTACGGAACTTTTCAAGAATATCGGCATAACTGTCGGCGTAAACGTATTCAATGGAGATGCCGAGGTGTTGTTGCAGATAATCGGTCATGGGCCGAAACTGCTTAACCACAGTTTCACGGTCTTCCATAGGCAAGGGCGCAAAGCGCACTACCTCAAGGGCAAAGCTTGTACCTGTAAGGCACCAAACGCTCAATATCGTTAGCCAGATTGTGCGACGCATTGATATTGCCTCCTGAACAGCATGCTTTTCAAAAGATCCGCAGGATGGAAATCTACTGCAACTGGTGACTCCTAATTTCTCTTTATTATTGTGCAAATTGCAAAAAAGCCCGTTTTTGCATATTCGCAAAACGGGCTTATTACCAAGATTCAAACCGTATGGTTTTCTCTTTAGTAGCCCGGCTATCCCCGAAGGACCCGCAGCTTTGCGTCACTGGATTGCTCCAGTTTTGCCACCGAACAGACACAAACTGTTGCAATATGTTGCTAAAGTTTCAGAGTAAAGTCAATCTTAATCCTTTCGCGCCGTTAACGAGATGCTTATCGAAAGCACGTTTGTTGTAGAGGAGGTAGGGCGAATATGTCGCTGAGAAAAGCTGAGCACAGAACGGGAAAACAGCGGAAGGACAGGCAAGTTTTTTGCGTGCGATTAACTTTTGGTCCAAGGGTTTCCTTCGAGGCTTCATGTGAACCAGCTTGTTTGGCCAGACTATAAGTCGCTGTGCTGCCGTCCGCATGTGTTCGGCAGCGTTGGAGACCTCGCACAGGTAATAGGCCCCCCCTTCATAGAGAAGATCATTTTTTAGCTGGTTGCCGACTACCTCCTCGTTGGGGTACCCGCGCAACACCAGGCCTTTATTGTGGCGATGCGCCAAGGCTTCGGCGTGATAATTTCCAACGATCAGATCGTAGTCACCCCCCCCCTTAAATTTTCGGTATCCTCCAGGTCGCCAACTAGCACCCGGTCGGCAGGAATGTTGTCGAGCTGAGGCGAATCAACGGTGGATAGGGCCAGGGTCACTTTTCCGCCGGCTTCGGCAAGTTGCTGACCGGTGCCTGCCAGAAAATCGGGTTCACCGACTAATAGAATGCGCGTTTGACCGAGGGAAAAATGACTGTCGAGCATGGCGCCCTGCAGACGTTTACGCCAGCGAATAACGCTGGGAGGGGCTCGTCCAGTCCGCTGGCGTCGAGAAGCGCGGCCACTAGTTGGTCGGTGGCCTTCAGGCCCTGTAAGTGCGGGAAGGACCGGTGCCGAATTTCGGAATTCTTTTTCACCAGCGCTTCGGCGATGGCCAGAATTGAGGCGCTGGTGTCCTGTTTGCCGTAGAAGGAGACGGAGATGGATGGCATGCCGTGGCGTTGTTCCATCTTGCGGGTCAAAGAGATCAGCGACTTGGCGCAGACCAGCACGTTGAGTTTGGCGCGATGGGCAGTACGAATATACGAAATTCGGCCGTCACCGCTGAGGGTGGAGAGCACGCGAATGCCGAGCTCTTCGAGCAGCGGGGTGTATTGCCACATGTCGCCGGTCACGTTGTATTCACCGATCAGGTTGATATCGAAGGGAGTAATAGTTTCCGGCTCCATTGTGCCGACCAGGTGGTTCAATACCGCTTTTCCGGCTAGCCGACTGCCGAGGTTCTTGCTGCCGACAAAGCCGGGGGCGTGGACCGGCACCATGGGGATGCCGTGGGCTTCCTCAGTCTGCCTGCAAGCTGCATCAATATCGTCGCCGATCATGGCGGTGACGCAGGTGCTGTAGACAAAAACAGCTTCCGGCGCATAGCTCACCACGATGTAGTCGATGGCCTGGCGTAGCTTTTCTTCACCGCCGAACACGACGTCTTTGGTTGATATGCCGGTAGTAAAACCCATTTGGGTCAGATCTCGCCCCGGCCAGCTGGTGGGTGTCAGTCGAGTCTCCCTGGAGGCGGCGACGCAGGTCATGGGACCGTGCACCAGATGAGCGGAATCGGCGTAGGGAAAGAGCGAAATCTGAGCTCCTTCGAAGGCGCAGCCACCGGTGGTGGCTCCGGGGTTGGGGGCGTTGCAGACACTTTATTTATGCTNNAGTTCGCGGATTTTTGGTTTCTGTGCCAAAGCCTGACTCCTTTGAGTAAAGGGTGGGGCAAGCTTTGTCACGTCGTTGGGACTGAAGCTTACGTCTATTAATAAGCAAGAGATCTGCCAGTGTTGCTAACCTATTGAAAATCAAGGTTTCTGGTTAGAGAGTTAGGCTTAGTGCGTACTAGGCCTGATGTCATTTGCTTATGTATTAAGCAGTAGTGTGTAAATATTCGATCCGCCCGGAACCATAACGGTCGTAGAAAGGATGATAGTATTTAGAAGAGTTAAGGTTTGGTGGAAGGTTTATAGTTTCAGTTGATCGACATGTCGAAAGGAGATTGCATGAAAGGACTATTCAATGGTGGTTGCCATTGCGGCAAGGTGAATTTCAAAATTGATGGACAGGTGCTTAATGTTGTTAATTGTCACTGTTCCATTTGTCGCAGGGTCAATGGCGGCGCTTATTCCAGCTATCTGGTGGTGCCTGATCAAGCCTTTGAGGTGACCGGGGGAAGTGAGTTTTTGACCCGCTATGCCATGTCCGATAAGGCCGAAAAAAACTTCTGTAACATCTGTGGCGCTCCGGTTTTCAATCGGAACAAACTGTATTCTGGAGTCACGGTTGTTCCTCTGGGGTGTCTCAATGAGGCAGCAAAATTCTTTCCAAAGGTCGATGTTTTTTGCGAAGATATGTTGCCATGGGTGATGCCCTGGCGGGAGAGCAAGCGGTATGAAAAGGGGATGTAGTGACAAGCTATCATAGGTCGTGCATGACAGTAGTGTGCGCAGCGTGTGAACTCCCTGAATGCAGTAACGCTTGTCATTGACTTTCTATGAAGATATGTTTAGGTGGCATTAATTTCTAGGTGGTGGATTCTAAGTTAGCTCAGGAGGGTATATGTCACTGAACATGCAGAATGCCTTAGTTAAGCAGCTCACCGCGAATTTCGGTGAGTCCCGTATTGCCGATGTTCGTATCGGTCTCGGTTATTCGGCTGTGCGTTTGGATAGCGGCCATACAGGTTTGGCCTGGACGCCGCCGCCGGTAAGTGGTGGTTGTTCTCATCTCAAGATGGCCGGCACCTTGAGCGGGCGTCCGGCCGTTGAGCTTTTACAAATGCTGGCTACGGAGCAACCGCTGTTGCGTGCCATCGGTCTGGCTACGGCCAATGCTTTGCTGGCCTGTTTGCCGCAACCGACCACAAGCAAGGAAGAGGTAGTCGACGGGTTGCAGATCACGGCCGCGGATCATGTTGCCATGGTCGGCTATTTCGGTCCGCTGGTAAAAAGACTGCAAGAGAGCGGCTGTCGGCTCGATATTATCGAACTGGACAGTTCTCGTCCCGGTGTGTTGTCGCCGCAGCAGGGCCGGTCCATCCTGGCTGGCTGCAGTGTGGCTATTCTTACAGGCACTAGCCTGGTAACCGGTACCATCGATGAATTGCTGGATGATTTGGGGCGACCTCGCGAGGCGGTGTTGCTCGGCCCCTCGGCCCCTTTTTGCGCTGAAGTCTTTGCCGGTACGCCCCTTACCCGCATTGCCGGGGCCCGAGTGCTCGATGGGGAGGGGGTGTTGAAAGTTGTTTCCGAGGGGGGAGGCACGCCGCTGTTTAAACCCTATGTCTCTTTTGAGACCTTGCTGTTGGGACCCCGCTAACCCCTAGTCATAAAAAGAGGCCGGCCGGAATACTTCTTTTCCGTCCGGCCTCTGGTTTTGCAGCAAGAATCAGCGCCAGAAAATCAAACACCGGTTATATTTATCCCCGTCGGCACAGCAAAGACCCGCTGGCTAAGTTCCTTGTCCATCATCATCAGTCCGCGCCCGTCACCTTCGAGTCTTTTAATATTCTTCAGTTGTAGCCCGAAGGTGGCTTCTTCTTCCACCTGTTCGGTGACAAAC
>LGVE01184328.1_pt1 | contig 11678 bp, 11 predicted proteins | sample 469871 | NCBI WGS metagenome assembly LGVE01 (sample SAMN03893561, study PRJNA290197) | marine sediment metagenome | material: sediment; isolation source: combined push core samples #3730, #5133, and #5579 collected at Hydrate Ridge | place: Pacific Ocean: Hydrate Ridge | reverse complement strand
CTATGCTGAAAACTTAGCAAATCGGTCATCAAAGCCAGTGGTTTATATTGCAACAGCCATTGCCTTTGATGATGGAATGAAAGATCGAATCGCCAAACATCAAGAACAAAGACCTAAACATTGGAAAACAATTGAACAATATAAAAATTTTGAAACAATGAAAGATGATCCTGCTTTTCAAAATGCGGAAGTCGTATTGTTTGATTGTATGACAGTTATGATTACCAATAACATGTTGGATTGTGAAGTAGATTACGATACTTGCTTAATGGAAAAAATTGGAGAAATTGAACAAGCCATAAAAAAACAAGTTGAGATGTTATTAGAAGTATGTAAAGATAAAATTATGATTATTGTGTCGAATGAAGTTGGTTTAGGATTAGTACCATCGTATAAATTAGGAAGCTATTTTAGAGATATTGCAGGACGGATGAATCAATTAGTCGCAAGTCGAGCCGATGAAGCTTATTTTACAGTATCTGGAATACCCATGAAATTAAAATAAACGATATCGATTTTTTATCCAGTTGACACGTGTGTCTGAGCATGCTATAATAAAAAAAATTGAATAATAGTCTTCAGGGCAGGGTGAAATTCCCTACCGGTGGTAAAGCCCACGAGCCGTAAGGTAGATTCGGATAGTTTCCGAAGCCGACAGTAAAGTCTGGATGAAAGAAGATAGAAATGTCGTTTTATTTAATAAAACTTCAAACATAAGTAATTGTAGTCTCTGAAATAATTTTTATTTCAGAGACTTTTTTTGTTAGAAGAGAAATTAAATAGAGCTACTTACGATTAAAATGCCTTGAACAGAAATGTTTAAGGCATTTTTTAGTTTTAAAAAAGAAGGTGTGATATGAATGAAAAAGAGTATATGAAACACGCCATTGAATTAGCTAAAAAAGGATCGGGATTTGTTAATCCTAATCCAATGGTAGGGGCTGTAATTGTACAAAATGGGGAAATAATTGGAGCAGGATATCACGAAAAATATGGAGAATTGCATGCAGAAAGAAAGGCACTTTTGTCCAGTGAGAAAAAAATCAAGAATGGAACCTTATATGTCACATTAGAACCATGTTGTCATTATGGGAAAACGTCACCATGTACCGAAGCAATTATTAAAAGTGGAATTAAAAAAGTTGTAGTTGGAACCCTAGATCCTAATCCATTGGTTCACGGGAAAGGAATTTTAGCATTAAGAAAAAATAATATAGAAGTTACTGTGGGGGTGCTAGAAAAAGAGTGCATGGAAATGAATCAAATATTTTGGCATTATACAAAAAATAATATGCCATTTATACTGATGAAATATGCCATGACAGTAGATGGGAAAATTGCAACGGTTTCAGGAAAGTCAAAATGGATTACGGGAGAAGTTGCCCGAGAATCGGTTCATCAAACACGTCATAATTATGCGGGAATTATGGTTGGAATTAACACCGTAATTATGGATGATCCGATGCTTGATTGTCGCTTGAACGATTCAAAGAATCCAGTTCGAATTATTTGTGATACGCAATTAAGAATTCCAATGGGATCTAAAATTGTAAAAACGGCTCATCAAATACCAACATACATTGGGACAGCAGTAAAAGATTGCAAAAAAACGATGGATTTAGAAAAGGCGGGTTGTCATGTTATAGAAATTAAGAAAAATGATAGCGGAATTGATTTAACGTCATTTATGAAAAAAATGGGTGCAGAAAAAATTGATAGTATTATTCTAGAAGGTGGTGGAAGTTTAAATGCCAGTGCTTTAAAAGAAGGGCTTGTCAATAAAGTTCACGTTTATATTGGAGCAAAAATTTTTGGTGGTAATGATGCAAAAACACCCGTAAGTGGAATTGGCATAAAAGATCCTAAAGAAGGATATGAGCTAATCTATCGAACAACAAAAGTTTTAAACAATGATCTTTTAATTGAGTATGATGTAAAAAAAGGGGACTAAATGTTTACAGGGATTATTGAAGAAGTTGGAACAGTGACGAGTATTCAAAAGATGAAGGACTCCATGAAATTATGGATTCAAGGAAATAAAATATTTGAAGGCTTAAAAGTTGGGGATAGTATTGCAGTGAATGGTCTTTGTTTGACAGTATGTGAATTTAATAAAACAGTTTTTAGGGCTGATGTTATGGGAGAGAGCCTTAATCGTAGTGGAATAGGGCGTTTAAATATTGGATCAAAGGTAAATCTTGAACGGGCAATGATGATATCGGATCGCTTTGGGGGACATATTGTAACAGGGCATATTGATGGAATTGGAAGGATTGCGAAAATAAAAGAAAAGGAAAATGCAATTGAAATAACGGTGAAAACAGAGCCGAAAATAATAAGGTATTGTGTAGAAAAAGGATCAATAACCCTAGATGGGATCAGTTTAACCATTGGAAAAGTAAATGCGGATGGATTTATAATTTCAATTATTCCGCATACAAAGAAGTGCACAACCTTAATGGAAAAAAATACAGGTGATTTTCTTAATATTGAAAATGATTTAATTGGAAAATATATTGAGAAGTTGATGATCAATAGTGGTGGTGTAGAGGAGACAAATAAAAAAGTAACCTTAGATTTTTTAGAAGAAAATGGATTTTAAAATGAGAGAAGGAGAAAAAATGTTTAAATTTAATACAATAGAAGACGCTTTAGAAGGATTGCGATTAGGGGAAATGATTATTGTGACCGATAATGAAAATCGTGAAAATGAAGGGGATTTAATTTGTCCAGCTGAATTTGCAACGACAGAACATGTTAATTTTATGGCTACCTACGCAAAAGGGTTAATTTGTATGCCGATGGGTAAAACAATGGTTTCTAAATTAGGCCTTCCTCAGATGGTCAGTGAAAATACTGATAATCATGAAACAGCGTTTACGGTGTCTATTGATCATGTTGACACGACAACGGGAATATCGGCAGTTGAGCGTTCCTATACGGCATTAAAATGTGTTGAGGATGATGTTAAACCAGAAGAATTTAGACGACCTGGGCATATGTTCCCCTTGCTTTCAAAAGAAAATGGCGTTTTAGAAAGAAATGGACATACCGAAGCAACGGTTGATTTGATGAAATTGGCAGGCTTAAAAGAATGTGGCTTGTGTTGTGAGATCATGAGTGAAAATGGTGAAATGATGCGAACACCTGAACTGATAGAGTTTGCAAAAAAACATCAACTCAAATTTATTACAATAGAAGATTTACAAAAATATCGCAAAGAACATGAGGTTTTAATTGAAGAAAGTGTGAAAACACAATTACCGACAAAATATGGAGAATTCATTGCCTATGGTTTTAAAAATATAATAACGGGGGAAGAACATATGGCGTTGGTTATGGGTGATGTGAGTAATAAAAAAGATATATTATGTCGGGTTCATTCAGAATGTTTAACTGGGGATGCATTAGGTTCTGTACGGTGTGATTGTGGGGAACAATATCATCAAGCAATGAAAATGATTCAGAAAGAAGGGCGAGGAGTTTTACTCTACATGAGACAAGAAGGAAGAGGGATTGGATTAATAAACAAATTAAAAGCATATCACTTACAAGATTGTGGACTTGATACAGTTGAAGCAAATCTTGCCCTAGGATTTGAAGAAGATCAGAGAGACTATTGTAGTGCGGCACAAATATTAAACTATTTAAAGGTGGATGAGATTCGATTGCTGACAAATAATCCCGATAAAATACAACAACTCGAAAGCTACGGGATGAAAATTGAAAAAAGAATTCCGATTCAAGTTAAAAGTTCAGGTTATGATCGATTGTATTTAAAAACAAAACAAGAAAAAATGGGACATTTAATAAACTATTAATAAAGAGGAGAAAAAAATGAAAACATATGAAGGTAAATTAGTTGCAAAAGGCTTGAAAATCGGGATTATTACGGGACGATTTAATGAATTTATTGTATCAAAATTATTATCAGGTGCTCTTGATGGTTTAAGGCGACACGATGTAAAAGAAGACGATATTACAGTCATCTGGGTTCCAGGTGCTTTTGAAATACCGATGATTGCCTCACAAATGGCAAAAATGGGAAAATATGATGCGATTATTTGCTTAGGAGCAGTGATTAGAGGATCAACAACTCATTATGACTATGTATGCAGTGAAGTTTCAAAAGGCATTGCTCAGGTATCCCTTAATACCAATATTCCGATTATTTTTGGGGTGGTTACAACAGAAAATATTGAACAGGCGATCGAACGCGCCGGAACAAAATCGGGAAATAAAGGATATGATGCGGCATGCTCAGCAATAGAAATGGCAAACTTAGTAAAAGAATTAAATGAATTAGCTGGCTGAGGATTGCATAAATAGAAGGATCTTGATATGATAACAACAAAAAGGAAATCATATGATGGATCATTCATTACAAAACATACGAACAGAATTAGAAAAGCTAGTGGAGAAGGATTATCAAAAATTTGCAAGTCGTTTAATTCCAAATAGCAATAATCTCTTAGGAGTAAGAGTGCCCAATCTTCGTAAAATGGCCAAAGAAATAGCTAAAGGCGATTGGGAAAACTATTTATTAACTGCTAGTGATACTTATTTTGAAGAAGTAATGCTTCAAGGGATGGTGATTGGTGTGATAAAAATAGATATTGAAGAGCGTTTTAAATTAATAGCGGGTTATGTACCCAAAATAAATAATTGGTCGCTTTGTGATTCGTTTTGTACCGGACTTAAATGCACCAAAGAAAATAAGAGCGAAGTATGGCAATTTTTACAACCCTATTTTAAATCAGAGCAGCCTTATGATGTTCGCTTTGGGGTTGTGATGTCACTTTCATATTATATTGAAACCAACTATATCAAGGCGTTGTTTGAAATTTTTAATGAAATTAATCAACAGGATTATTATGTAAAAATGAGTGTAGCTTGGGCAATATCAATCTGTTATATTCATTTTCCTGAAATAACAATGAACTATTTAAAAGCAAATACATTAGATAAGTTTACATATCAAAAATCATTGCAAAAGATAATCGAATCCCAAAGAGTATCAATAGAAGAAAAAAAGATTATAAAAAAAATGAAAAAAGATGGTCTGAATATTTAAAGAAGTATAACGATTCTTTCATTATACCTGAGATTGTGGATAAAGATAAAGTGGTATCGACAATTAGTTGCATCTTGGTGTGTGCATACGGCGGACAGGCAAAAGCCTGTCCGAATTGTAAGCCGAACAGATTAACAATTGACCGGTACGGGAGTTTATAGATAAAAAGAGGTATAACGATTATTTCGTTATACCTCTTTTTTATAAGTTATTTACTTTATTCGTAGCGTAGGGCATCAATTGGATTAAGTTTTGCTGCTTTATTAGCAGGATAATATCCAAAGAATATACCAATACCCATTGAGAAAACAAGGGCAATAATCATTGGTTTGATAGGAATATTTACTGGGAATTTAAGTAAGAAACTACCCGTAATTCCTAATATGGCACCAAGAATAATTCCAATAATACCACCAATGAGACAAATGATAATGGATTCAATAATGAATTGACTGCGAATTGCAGAATTCGGAGCACCTAAGGCTTTTCGAATACCAATTTCTTTTGTTCGCTCAGTAACGGAAACGAGCATAATATTCATTACACCGATGCCTCCAACAAGTAATGAAATCCCAGCAATAACGGATAAACCAAGAGATAAGGTTCCCATCATAGAAGTTGCTTCATTGGTTATTGATTCCATACTCATTGCATAGACTGTATAGTCCGAAAATTTTCCAAGGTTTTTGTTAAAATATTCTTTCGTTGTAATTGAAAATTGTGATGAATCGGTTTCGGAGGTTGCCATGATCGTAAAGGTGTTATAACTGGTAAGTGGAACAGAGCTTTTGGGATCAAGAGATTTAGCAGTGGTAATGGGAATAAAGCATTGAATACGTGTATCGTCGCCCATAGAAAACATCGGATTATCATTTGTTTCTTTTTGATAAACGCCAATAATCGTATAGTTTTCATTACCTAAAGCCGTTTCAACAGAAACAGATAGTCCCAAAGGATCACCATTTTCGCCAACTAAAGTATTTTTTAAGATGGTATCAATAATAATGACTTTGCGATTGCTTTGCATATCTCGGTCGCTAATAAAACGTCCATGAACAAGATTAATATTATTAACGATGCTATAGTCTGGGTTTGTCCCAGTTAGCGAGATATCTTTATGAATGAACCCTGAATTAAGTTTGCCTGAACCGGCATTTTCGGAAAGACTAATCGCTTTTATTTTATCAGGATAGTGTGATTTAAAAGTGTTAAGTTCAGTTTCAGTAAAATAATCATCAGGCTTTGGTTCGCTATAATTTTCATAATCTTTGGGGTCTAAGGAAACGGTAATATTTTTGCCGCCAAGTTTATCCATAGATGATGTAATTGAACCAGTCATTGCGGAGCCGAGTGTGGTAATGGCCATAACCGAAGCAATCCCAATGATAATTCCTAACATCGTTAATAGAGCCCGCATTTTATTAGCGCGTAAGCCTTCAAGGGCAAGTCGTATATTTTCAAATAGATTCATAACAGCCCTCCAATTGTTTTTTCCCATTCATATAATTTTCAATAATGGATCCATCGCGTAGTCGAATGGTGCGTTGGGTTTCTTCAGCGAGTTCGAGATTGTGGGAAATGAGAATGATGGTCTTTCCTTGTTCTTCATGAAGACGGTGAAAGATGTCCATAACCATGCGGCCGGTATGTGTATCTAAAGCACCAGTTGGTTCATCAGCAAGAATAATAGCCGGATCATTTGCCATGGAACGAGCAATCGCAACCCGTTGTTTTTGGCCACCAGATAATTCATTAGGTCGATGATTGCCGCGATCTTCCATGTCTACTAATTTCAAGAGTTCTTTTGCTCGATGGATTCGCTCACTTCGTGATTTTCCAGCATAAAGCATTGGCAGGGCGACATTGTTTAATGCCGAAGAACGAGGAATTAGATTAAAGTTTTGAAAAACAAATCCTATTTTTTTATTTCGAATTTTAGATAATCCGTCATCTTTAACGTTTTCCATAGGAAGATGATCAAGAAAAAAAGAACCGTGGGTTGGTCGGTCTAAAGCACCAAGGATATTCATAAGTGTCGATTTACCAGATCCAGAAGCACCTACAATCGAAAGAAATTCTCCCTCATAAACATCCAAATCAATCCCATGTAGAATTTCTAATTCATTGGGGGTTCCTAAATAATAAGATTTTACAATTCCTTTCATTTCTATAATTTTTCTACTCATCGTATTATCCACGACTTTCGTTAGAATGATTAGAACGTGCAATAACAGATGAATTCTCTTGACTCTCACCTGTTGCTGGTTCAGGTGTTACGCCAGGTTGATCTTCAAGAAAAACGGGCATGCCAATTTGTGCGGTGAGAGGTTCAGTAATAACTTCCATGTCAGCAACGAGTTGATCACTGATGATTTCAATTTTAATATCAGTTTCGAGTCCTGTTGTAACAGGAATGGCTTCAACGATATAATTCCCTTGATTTTCAGAATCTTCTTTTGCAATATAGATACTATAGCCACCATTGCCATCAGGAACAAGGACATCATATGAAACAGCAAAAACATTGGCCCGTTCTTCACTAATGATATTTAAATTCGTAGTCATACCAATTTTTAGACCATCAACATCAGCATTTAAATTAACATCAATTGCGAATTCAGGTTTTTTTGAGGCAGTAGCTTCACTTGATGCAAGAGCAGTTGGTGCAATTGTTCTAAGGTTGCCAGTGAATGTTTTATCGCCAGTTGCATCAGATTTCACATTAACAGCCATATTTTTACTTAGCTTATTAACATCGGTTTCTTTTACTTGTCCATTAATGCGAAGATCATTGGTATCTTCAATCATAAAGAGCTCGCCGTTTGCAGGGGTATCAATAAGTGCTTTTATTGATGTAATAGTTCCACTGGTTGTTGCTTTTACAATGGTATAGGTTTCGCTTTCTTTATCATAAAGCTGACATAACCAATCCCCATTACCTACCCAATCTCCGAGGGATACATAAATTCGATTGATCGTTTCATTACTTGTATCTGAAATGATTGTTCGTTGATTACTTTCAACGTTGCCGGTGGCTGAAATCGTATTTTGAAGTGTTGTTTGGGTGAGTGCTTCTGTTTTTGCGGTAGCGACTGGCGCTTCCTGAGGACTAAATAGGATAAATACACCAACTCCTAATAATACAACGATGCCAATAATAATGCCAATAATTACTTTCTTTTTCACAAATATCTCCTTATAGTATTAATTCTTAATGATTCTATTATAAATGATAAATCTAAAGAAAGAGATACTAAAATTCTTAAGAATTCTTAACATTAATTATTCATAAAGAATAATACCGTTAAATAACTAAGGGGTAGGGAATTAAATTTTTATCATGCAAAAAATAATAAAAAAACGGGTGAAAAAATATTTTTCACCCGTTTTTTTGATATTCATTTGTTTTCGTAAAAATTGTTAGGCATTATTTTTGGAATTTGTTTTTAAATCACGTGGTTCGTAAATTGGGAGAGTAAGTTCAATTTTAAAGAGTTTGTGAAGACGGTAATGATTAATTCGACCGTAATGACGTTGCATAATGCGTTTACATGTTTCTAGACCAATCCCATGACTTTCAATGGGTTCAATTTGTGATGAATTCGAGGTGGATTTTATTTTATTGCGTTGAATAATACAGAGTTCTTTTTTATTTAGAATCAATCCAAAATCGATTGGTTCATTTGGATCCGCATATTTTAATATATTTGAGATTAGATTATCAAATATACGTCGAAATTGTTTTAAATCAAGTTCCAATGAAAAGTCAATGCTAATACAATTCTCAAGAATAAGTTTGAATCCTTTTTCGTTTAAAGCAAATGTCATTTCTTCAATGAATTGATTCATAATAGTAGGACCATTATAAGTAGTGAATACAAAAGGAAGTTCATCATTATCAGCGAGAGAATGAATAAAAAGATTATTAATAAGCGCTTTAATTTGATAAGCTTTTTCAAGAGCCGTATGGAGGTGTTTCTTTTTCGTTATGGGATCTTGTATGCGTTCATCTTGAATTAATTCTAAATAACAAATGATCGAAGTAAGCGGTGTGCGAATATCATGGGAGACAGATGTAATGAGTTGATGGTTGGCTTTTTTTGCTTTTTCTTCAGATCGGATTTCACTATCTAAGGCACGGCTCATTTCATTGATGCTTTTGGAAAGGGAAGCCAATTCATCATTGCCACGAATAGGAATGGAGTAGTCCATACTTCCACCTTCAATAATTTCAATACCCTTTTGAATTTCATTGATATATCGTATTTTTTTGCCTAAAAGACCCATAAAAATAATCAGTAAAAAAATGATTGGAATAATAATTCCCAAAATATTGGCCCAAAAATCGAGGCGTGTATCATAATAATAAATAACAGCAATGTTTCCAATTTTATTGCTAAATTTAAGTGGGTAAATACGTTCAATTGAGAAATTAATATTACTATTTTCTGCTGAATATGGATTAATTGTATCGGGATTTGAATACAAAGGGTCATTGAAATAGATTTCAAATTCTAAATTTTGATTGTTAAGTTTCCAATCTGAAATGGCATCAGAATCATAGGAAGACAAATTATTTTTATTAATATAATTTTGTAAATCATCAACAAGAAGAGAAATTGCAGTATTTGTTTTGTCTTCATTAAGAAAATAGTTTGAGAAGAGAGGCATTGTTAGTGATGTTAAAAGGATACTTAAAATGATTGATCCGATAAATGCAATCCCTAAATATTTTACTAAGGTAAGTCCTAATCGAGAAAAGATGAAATTTTTTTTAGAAATGTTGTTTGATTCAGGTGAACTTTTTTTTGAATGTTTTTTAATCAATATAATAGCCTTTTCCCCAAGCAGTTTTAAGGTAGTGTGGTTTGCGGGGATTCCTTTCAATTTTTTGGCGTAAATTACGAATATGAACCATGATGGTGTTATTTGCTTGATAAAAGTAGACTTCATGCCAAATGCTTTCATATATATTTTCAGCTGAGAAAACTTGTTTAGGATGTGAAAATAATAATTCTAAAATTTGGTATTCGATATCGGTAAGGTTAACGAGTGTATCATCACAAAAAAGAGTTTTGGTATCGATATTAAGCGTGAGATCGCGAATAGAGACAATAGTAGATGATGGATTAAGTCCTACTCCTTGGTAAACATAATAGCGACGAAGGAGTGATTTTACGCGAGAAATTAATTCGACATAAGAAAACGGTTTAGATAGATAATCATCACCACCAGCTGAAAAGCCCATAACTTTATCAGAATCTTGAGCTTTTGCAGTTAAGAAAAGAATCGGGACACTTGAATTCTTTCGAATTTCTAGGCATGCTTTATAACCAGATTTAATCGGCATCATGACATCTAAAATAATAAGATCGATGGTTTTATCGGTGAGGTCAATTGCTTCTTGACCGTTTTTAGCAGTAATGACTTCAAAGCCTTCTGTTGAGAGAAGAAGATTTGCAAGTTCTCGAATATCAGAATTGTCATCAGCTACTAATATTTTTTGAATACCTTCTGAATTAATAAAATCACCTTCTTTTAAATAATTAATAATTTCGATTGTTATATCGTTATTGTATACGGAAATTTATGATAAAGCAATACTTCAAAAGGATAGTTCTAAAAGGTTAAGATTATTAAAAGTATAAGTAGTTTTTTTTGATAAAAAACAAATATGGAAATTTAATATGAAAAAGAAGAGAAAGGGTTAAAACTATGGGTTTAATTCTTGGTTAAGATGGGGTATAATATCCATAGTTTATAATGAGGAGAAAAAAGAATGAGTTTATATGAATTATGGAAAAATTATATTGAAGATAATTCCAAAACAGAGGAAGATCAAAATGAATTTTGGAGAAAATATTGTTTAGAAGAAACAGTATTATATCAGAAAATTCTAGAAAACAAGATCCAAGTGATTACAGGTAAGGTTGAAGATCTGGCAAAAGAAAATAGTATGCTTTTACCTCAATTTATGGGATTTTTAGATGGGATCAATGATAGTTTAGAAAATCCATTGGATTTAGAAACAACTGAATTAGAAACAGAAATTAATATAAAAATTAATTTTGAAAAGCTGTATAAAAATATGTTGAGTGTTCCAGCAGAATGGTTATATAATTTAGAAGAATGGGATAATGTTTTGAGTAAAGGTGAACGCGTTGTTATTCGAAAAGAGTATAAATCTTCAAAAACAGTGGTAAATGACGTTAAAGTTGGTCGAAATGAGTCTTGCCCTTGTGGTTGGGGTAAAAAATATAAAAAATGTTGTGGTAAATAAAAAGATTTTTTATAAATTTTGAAATGAAATAAAGTGCTTATTAATCGATAGGATTAATAAGCACTTTAAATTTTTTGAAATAAAATGATAATAGATTATGTGAGATTGTAGATAATTATAGAATAGTACCGACACAATTGTTACATCATGTTGTGCGCATACGGCGAATAAGCGGTAGCTTGTTCGAATTGCAAGACTAACAGATTAATAATTGGTTGGGATGGGAGTTTGTTGACAAACTGTAATAATAAATTATGCATTTGGGTTTAACATCTGATGAATATAGAGTATCGTAATCATGGAAAGCGTAAGATCGGGATTTAA
>LGVE01056911.1_pt2 | contig 11681 bp, 15 predicted proteins | sample 469871 | NCBI WGS metagenome assembly LGVE01 (sample SAMN03893561, study PRJNA290197) | marine sediment metagenome | material: sediment; isolation source: combined push core samples #3730, #5133, and #5579 collected at Hydrate Ridge | place: Pacific Ocean: Hydrate Ridge | reverse complement strand
CCGTTGTTTTTCTTAGCATATAAATAGTTATATAAAGCTGTTCTCAAACTTCCAATGTGCACAAATCCCGTTGGACTCGGTGCAAATCTCACTCTAACAGTCATTAAAATCTCCTCCTTAAATCATATATTTATCATAACCTACAACATACAAATATTCAAGAAGAGAAGGCCTGAAAATCAGACCTTCTCTTCTTGAATATTTGAACACTCTCATGCATAAGTTGCTTCAGCGTGACTAACTCCTTTTTGAATCTCATTGATAATTCTTTTAAATAAGAAAAAGCCATACATTTAAATGACTTTTCTGATAATCTCAATTTGTTCAAGTGAACCAGTATATATTCATTTCAAAATAATTTACAAAAGTGTGTCTTAACTTATTAAATAGTGCAATAGTTTTAATATTCTCTTTATCAGAACATCTCAAAAAAGTAATCAAATAAAATCATGAGAATCAAAACTGAAAAAACAACAGCAGCAATAACACCATTAATTCGTTCCCTAATTTTAAGTGCTTCATAATTTTTAGCATTGTCTTTAACTAACCAATTAAATCCAAAGAAAAACATTTTAATTGGATGTTTTATTTGATAAATGCTTACCAGCAACATAATTATAAGAATAATCAACATTACAAACACTTTTTCACCATCCTTTTAATTAATACATTAGTAAGCAGGATTAACGCCTACATCCCACTCATCTGTACTTAGAACATTTGAACCTGTATCTCCACCCATTGATTGACCTAGCTGATACCTGTCTAAAGAATAAAGATATACAGCATTATTATCTCTAAACAAATTTTCTGCATCTACAATAATTGGATCATATCCCTCTAATGGTAAATAACTAGTATGATCGCTCGCCAATATCGTACCATAATTTCCAGAATCAGTACTATAAACTATGAGGTCCTGAAACCAGTAAGTCTCTTCCTGTGTACCATGATAATAAGATGCCCAATTTCCATTTGTATAAATATCACCATATTTATGTACTGTTCTTGTTCTAGTATACGCGTCTCCTTTAGCTTTATGACCATCGTTTACCAGTGAAATAACTGTTGATGCTTAAAATGAATATATTGGTTTTGATATAAAAGACGTACCAAATTGCGCACCGTAATACATAATAGTGCTCATCAAGTCACTCTTCAAACCTTCTTCAGAGTCAAAAAATTCTCCAGATTGAAGCGTTTCCTTAACTATAGTTATTCTAAAATCTCCTTCATCCGGAACAATTAATCTGATAGAATAACTATCAATACTTTCAGAAAAACTACTGTCTTTGTAATAGTATTCGACAATTTCCTTATCGTCATCCATATACTTATTCGTGCCGACTAAAACGAGAGAAGAAAAAGACTTGCTCTCTTTGGTTTTTTTTACAGCAAATGTTGGTGTTATGGTAATTGAAAATAACATAAACAAAACTAAAATCAAACTGATAATTTTTTTGTTTTTATTTCCTCCTAGTTTTACGTACATAGTATTTTTTCAACAAGCTTGTCATCCACNNGTCATCCACAGCATAATCTTTTCAAAAAAAAAAAAACAACCCTTTCCGTCGATTTGCCCTGTTTTTTCGCACATTTGCTCTTGAAAAATCAGAACGACGAATAATAAGGGCAAATATACGCGGAAACTATTGCATTATTTTTGTAACATGTTAAATTGAAGCCAATTTATATTAGAAAAGATATTATTCCATCTGCTTTTACAAAACTGAAAATGTTTACTAATGAGCCGCTTGACTCTCCATTAATAGAGAGGATGCGCAGCTATTTACTAAACTTAAATTTTTTATAAGAAACAAGACCCCCAAATAAAGTAAATACGCCTGATAGTACGATTATCAATACAGTCCAATTAATTGATTTTTTGAAACTATTGCCGCCTATCGCATTAGGATCCTTTGAATTATTATGTTCTGCCAAATCACTTTTCGCAATTTCCAAGAAATCTTCGAGTCTATAAAGCTCTTCAAGTTCCAGTGAAGGTGTTACTGGAGACAAGTGTACTGGTATTGCAAATTTGCCTTCTCCTTTTTCTATTAACAGCATTAAGGCATATGGTTCTTTCACGCGATACAATTTGATATCGGAATAATTACGAATTTCTTCTTTTTTTATCAACTCATCAATATACTTATTATCAAGAAGATTTTCTGTGATTTCATAATATTTTTCTTCGGAAAAGCCAAACGAATATCCCTTATCATCATTCTTTGAATCTTCAGTTACCATAATCGTAAACCTCGGTTCCAACTTTTCATTGCTATTTGTCATATATAGATTAAAATAATCATTTAGATAGAAGTCAACTGTTTCTTTAGAATGGATATCTATATCCAGAATAGATTGGTTTACAGCGTAGATGTTCAAAAATTCAGGATTGTGCTTATCGAAAACATCCTTGTAGGTAAGCGTTTTCCCTTTTACCTCAAATCGTGCAGGACTCTGTGCTACATGATCCAAATAACCCTCTATACTTTCTACATCTTCGAGTTTATTGAGTTTAATTGCAATGCCATTATCAGCATATGCCAGACTTCCTATTAAGAATATGACCACTAAAAATACGAACAATTTTTTCATTACCATTCACCTACTTCATAAAATGCGATTCCAATGTTTTCTCTTCCCAAACTAATAAGTGTATCTTTTTCATACGTTTCATACATCATATCGTAAGGATCCACATAACCATAAACCTCATCTTGCCAATAATTATCATAAAATTTCAGCACAAGTGCATGTTTGACTCCATAATACTCATGATCAACAGCCCAAACTACCGGATTATGAGTATTTATTAGATATGATGCTATAGGATCATATTCAGATGCTCCCAACTCAATATAATTTGCACTTTTTGTATTGTTTGTATAATACTCAAGTACTTCTGGAATATCATCAAGTGAAAGTCCCAAATTCAGTGCAAGTCCAAAAAACATGTGTTTTGCTGCATCTGTTTGAGTTTTAATTACATCATATCTAAAATCCGCAGCCATACGTGATGTCGCATTCCAACACCAATTGCTTTTTTCCTGTGTATACATCGGCATTGGAACATAATCACAATACCCTATGATAGCTCCAAACGATATTGGTGTCAGCATCAAGATTATCGACATGGTTATTACTACAATTTTTTTCATTCAAATACCTCCTCCTGAAGTCAGGTAGTTATTTTTTCAACAAGCTTGTCAGCCACATGTTAGCACTCTCAAATAATAAAACAACCCTTTCCGTCGATTTGGGGTCTTTACCCGTCGATTTGAATTTCCGAGGGCAAATGCGCGAAAAAACAGGGCAAATGCGCGAAAACTATTGCATTATATTTGTAACATGTTAAATTGAAGCCAGTTGATGTCAGGAGAAATTATGATTCAAAAAATTATTTTATCTATTCTTACTAAACTGAATATGAACAACTCGTTTACCCAAACCGAATTGCTTGAAATTAGATATTCAATTCTTGCAATCGGAGGTGATTTATCAAAACTCATCATCATGGGGTTTATTTTTCTAAAACTAGGCAATTTCATTCCCTTCTTATATTCAATGGTTACAACAATTCCCTTGAGAACCATTATTGGAGGTTTACATCTTAAGAATTATTGGAATTGCCTGTTTTTTTCTTTCATCTACTTTGAGTTGTTGATACTTTCTTCTGAATGGATAGCATATCAAACCATTCTTTATGTTTTGCCTTTGGCTTCATTGGTGATTTTGATGCTCGCTCCTCAGATTCCTTTGAGCAGCGACAGAACTCTAAAAATTCCCAAAGCCACCACAAAAGCACTGGCTTTCATCTTGATCATGATTTTCAGTATTCTTTTCATCATCAAGAAAGACCCTATTTATTATATAGGGCCTCTAAGCATAATTTTTCAATCTATTCAACTAATATTGATAAAAGGAGTGAAAAGTCATGAAAAACACAAAACTAAAAAACTTGTTCTTTAAATTCGGTACTCTAATGCTGGCTCTTGCACCTGTTTTGGTTACAAAACAAGCTTCAAGCCTTCTATGGGGAGAAGCTGAAATTCCTGAGTCTCTCAAGAATCAGGAATAAACAGCAGTCACAACGACTTCTTCCGATGAATCATCATACTGGGCACTCAATGTGCCCTTTTTTCTTTCGATTAACTTCTTCAGTTTATGAAGACCAACGCCTCTTCCGATATCCCCTTTTGTTGAATATCCTAATTTAAAGAACATTCCCAGTTCATTTACACCTATGAACCTAAAAGAATTTCTTACCTCCAAAATATTGATGCCCTTTTCTCTTTTTATCAATACCTCTATAGCTTTTAACTTATCATACTCCAGAGTCGCTTCCACAGCATTGTCTATGAGTATCCCGAAGATCTCAACCAATTCATGATCCCCGTAAACAGAATTCGACAACGTCCCTTTAATGCTGAATTTGATTTCGACGCCCTTCTCAAGCACCTCTAAATATTTACTGTACAGAAAAGCCGCTAGTATCTTATTTTCTACTTCAATGATACCATCCAAAACGTCACCCTCTCGAATCCCGTCAATATATCGTTCTATGGAATCCTCCTGCTCAAACTCTTCTCTTTTCATCGACTTGATCGTCTGGATATGATTCTCAAAATCATGCTGATTCTTTCTGAATTCATCAATCATCGTGTCGATAACTGGAAAAAACGTATCATAAAGCTTCACCTTTTCCTCGTACACTTTCCCTATCAGCGCACTCCTTACAATCAAAGCATTTATTGCCACAGTAAGCAATACGATTATCAGAATACCTATAGTGTTGTTAAAAATATTTCCACTATCCAAATACCACATAACTATCAAGAAATAATGCACACTGAATACTGTTACCACAACCATTTTAAATACAGTATTTTTTTGTACAATTAATCGATTGATTATTCCAACAGGCAAAAATTTCATTCCTAAAAAAATCAATGTCAACCCAAGTACTTGAGCAATAACTCCAAACTTGAACGAAATCTCAAAAGACGGCATCACATTGCTGAGCAATATAATAATGAATAATTGAATAGCAACAATTAAGATATACGAGAAAAAAAATATAATCGTATTTGAAACCATTTCCTTTTGCTCGTTTTTCCTGAGATAAATCATCAAAAAAATATAATTTATTATATTCCCTAGTGTGTTTGAAATAATCTCATATTTCAAGTACGTATCCAGCAAGCTTATAACCACAGCTGTAACAATAATATACATCACCTTATCAATAGTCTTGCTCTTAAATTTATCCATCACTCCATGGACAATACATAAAATCATTATATATTCACTCGCCGATAATACCAAAGTTTCAAATAAATTCATTCAATGCCTCCTCGATTGTCTTTTTATAACTTGTACCAACTGGAATCTTTCGCTTTTGTTCTCTGATAGTTATCCATTGTTCTTTCAAGTCAAATCCTCCAACTGTTTTTATATTTACAATAAAAGATTGATGCACTCGATAGAAATCATTATTCAACAGATTATTGAACTGTCTGATTGGCATCACCTTGTACTTTATTTCCTCTTTATCCGTCACAATCCATATCCGCCTGTTTCGGGATTCGATGTATTTAACATCCGACATCTTTACATTCAAAAAAACACCTTTAAAATCCAACTGAAGAAGTTCCTCCTCCATTTGTTTTCCGACTATCGGATAATCGACAAGTATCGGTTTCATCACTTTTTCAAGCCTCTCCCTAGAATACGGCTTGATCAAGTAATCATAGCTGTGAATATCATGGAAGGCTTCCATTTCTTTTGTGGGCACCGCCGTTAAAAAAATTATCGGTGTAAATTTATACTGATTCATTCTTCTAATCTTTTTAGCCAATTCGATTCCATTTCCATCTTCCAACTGAATATCCAAGAAAAAAGCTTCAATCAAATTTGATTTCATAATATCTATCGCTTCATTAAACGAACCTGTAGAATACAATTCAAGTCCAGAATTGATTCTCAATGCAATTTCATTCAAAAACTCTCTCTGCGGTTCATCATCTTCAACAATTAAAATTCTCTTCAACTCTATCACTAACCTTACCAGTTAAATTTTTCTTTAGTATACCACATTATAATATATGCTTACCTATAATATTTCGTGAAAACAGAAAATACAAGTCAAAAAAGCAGTCCAGAGCAAACGCACTCCAAACTGCCGATGTTTTGATTCAAAATGGAAACTTTAAGCAACTTTAAATATTCTTAAATTGCAATAACAACATCTGCGTCATCCTTATCAGCTTCCAAAATACGTTCTTCTTCGTTATCTATCAAATCACCACTTTACATTTTTTTATATATTTTATAAATAAATCTCGCTATGAAAACAAACAAGAATGTATTAATTACTTGAGTTAATAATAGCATATTAACAATTTGAATCTATATCTTCCTATATTTTTATTAAAATTTTATAGATTACGTAAAATAGAACAATTAACAATACCGTCAAAAATAATTGAAATATAAACCTATTATCAAATCCTATATTAGCTATTTCAAAAATCATCTCCATATTATTCATAGCGTGTACGTCCACGAATAATAAATTTTCTCAGTTGCCACTTCAATTAAATCATTTATAAGTACCTTAAAAGATAGCACTAAATCAAGTATTATCGTAATAGTTTTCCCCATTATTTATTCTCTCCTCTTCAAAAATAATCTCATTATTTCCCAGCAAGCTTATCATCCACATATTAGCACTCTTAAATGATTAAACAACCCTTTTCGCGTATTTGCCCTCTTTTTTCGTCGATTTGAATCGCAAATAAAAAAAAGGCCCGAAAATCAGGCCTCCTTGCTGGAAAATTCTTTTGGTAACAATATGCTTATAATAATAATTATGAATATCAATACATTGTAAAGCTGCACCGCATCCAATAATCCGATAGTATCCGCTATCTTACCGAACAACAAGATCAACAGTCCAGCTATCGTACTTGAAAACCCCATAATCATCCCATTGCCGAATGTAATGTTCTCAGGAATGATTTTATGCGTCATTGTTATATTCGCAGTTGCTGTGGCATTTAACGAATATCCCAGTACAATAAAACCGGCAATGGATAATACACCCGAAGTGAAACTGGCTAAAACGAGTGAAATCAATGATAAGCTGTTAAAAAATACCATGATTTTCTTTTCGCCAAATTTATCACTCAGGAATCCACCCGTAAGCGTTCCTATTGACCTTATAAACAAATGAATCGATAGAATGATTCCAGCTGTGATAAGTTCAATTCCTTTGAGACTTAGAAGCTGAACTCCAAAAACTATCATTGTTCTAGATACCAACACTTTGAATGTCGCTATTACGATCACTAAAGAAAACCAAATCTTATTATGCATTTCAATTTTTTTCTTTGATTTCTCTTTTGATTTTTTTTCCTTTGATATATATTCAATCTCATCGATCTTCGCCTTTTTTAGGAAATATGCGACAAAAAAACCCGGCACCATTAAAACCACCAACGATTTCAATCCATACGTCGTGGCCATCGGAACCGCCACCAACGGTGTAAACATCGTTGCAAATCCGCCAATAGTCATAAATACAGATAGACTTTTCCCATGAGATCCTTTTGTTAAACTTGTGGCAACAGCGCTTCCTAGAGGATGATAAACACTAGATGCAAGCCCAGCTATTCCTATGACCGCCATCAACAAATAGATGTTGGTAATCCATCCGGTTATACTCATGCCCACAGCAACCCAAACAAGACCATAACTCAGCATTGATGTCTTACCTATACGACCAAGAAAATATCCTACTACAGGTTGAAGAAAAGTTCCACTGAGAGTAATAACCATCGCGATTGCCGCCTGTTGAGTTAAACTAAGTCCTAATTCCTCTGTAAATATAAACAGAATAGGTGGAATCAACGCCATATAAAAATCATTGGTAAAATGTCCTACAGATACAGCAATGAGCTGAAGATTATTTTTTATAAACTTCATTATCTCTCACTACCGATTTTGATGACTAACTCCATTTTACTCATAATATATTCGTATCCATTTTCATCGTGAGGAATTGTACAATTGCTGCAGTCCTTAATGCCATTATTATATACAAAGTTACCACCACAGTCTTTCCCCAACATATAGAGTGGACAGAAGCAAAACAAACAGTTGAATTTTTCTTTATCTACTCCCTTGTGACAAGGAAAATACTCACATTTGCTATTTTGTACGAATTTATAATTCTCAGACATTTAAACCCCTCCTTAATAAGCTTTAGCTACATAAATCATATGTTTTGCTTTTTTTCCACAGATAGGACATGTATCTCCTAAATCTTCTTGTTCAAAAGGAATACATCTGATTGTAGCAGACATTTCTTCTTTAATTTTATCTTCACACTCTTTGTCGCCACACCACATCATTTTGGCGAAGCCTGGAGAAGTTTCCATTTTTTCTTTCAATTCCTCTAAAGAATTCACTACGAAAGTTTTCTTTTCTCTTTCTTCCTTAGCTTTATTAAACATATCCACTTGGATGGTGTCTAACAATCCACTGACTATTTCATCAATATTATCAAGGCTATATGTTTCTTTCTCTAGGGTATCTCTTCTAGCAACCATAACCACGTTGTTTTGAATATCTCTAGGACCGATTTCTACACGTACAGGAACGCCTTTCATTTCATATTCATTAAATTTCCATCCTGGTGAATAATTTTTGGAATCATCAAGTTTAACTCTAATTCCTTTAGCTTCTAGAATATTTTTAAGTTCATTCGCTTTTTCCAAAACACCAGCTTTTTTCTGCATTATAGGAACAATAACAACTTGAATCGGCGCTAATCTTGGAGGTAATATAAGTCCTCTATTATCTCCATGAGCCATGATAACCGCTCCAATCAATCTAGTTGATACACCCCAAGATGTGTGATATGGATGCTGAAGCTTTCCATTTCTATCTAGATAAGTAATATCAAACGCCTTGGTAAAATGCTGAGATAGATTGTGACTAGTTCCCGACTGAAGCGCTTTACCATCATGCATCAATGCCTCAATCGTATAAGTAGATTCCGCTCCAGCAAATTTTTCTTTCTCGCTTTTTTTACCTGTTATTACAGGAATCGCTAAAAACTCTTCAGATAATTCTCTATAAATACCTAGCATTTGCAAAGTTTCATTTTGTGCTTCTTCATAAGTTTCGTGTAGCGTATGACCTTCTTGCCATAAGAATTCTCTATGTCTTAAAAATGGACGGGTTTCTTTTTCCCATCTGACAACAGAAGCCCACTGATTATATAGATAAGGTAGCTCTCTGTAAGATTTCAACCATTTAGAATACATCTCACATATTATTGTCTCAGAAGTCGGTCTTATACAGAGTCTCTCAGCCAATTCTTCATTACCACCATGAGTTACCCAAGCAACTTCTGGAGCGAATCCTTCAACGTGTTCTTTTTCTTTGTTAAGTAAACTCTCAGGTATCAATAATGGAAAATATACATTTTCGTGCCCTGTATCTTTAAATCTTCCATCTAGAAACTTTTGGATGTTTTCCCATAAAGCATAACCATATGGCTTCAATACCAAAAATCCCTTTACAGGTGAATAATCTATTAAATCCGTTTTTCTAATGACATCTGTATACCACTGTGCAAAATCGTCTTCCATTTTCGTAATTTCTTTTACAAAATCCTTGTTTTCTTTTGCCATTTTTCTCACTCCTAATTTAAAAATAAAAAGACCTCCCTCTCATATCTAGAGGCGAAGGTCCGCGGTACCACTCTAATTAGCATGTTGCTCACTTAAAAAGATTATAACGGATCCATCCGCACAGTTTTCACTGCGTGCTCCTAGGTAGGTTCATCAATTGAATACTTAAGGAATTTCCAGCTAAATATCCCTCTCTCTATCAAGTTCTTTTGATTACTAATCCTATTCATAGCATCTACTCAATAATTTGCTTTTATAATAAACAATTTATTATTTTTTGTCAACTATTACAACTGCTTGAGAAGAAATTCCCTCTCCTCTTCCTTCGAAACCAAGTTTTTCTGTAGTTGTCCCCTTTATATTAATCTGACTGATATCTATATTTAAAGTCAATGCAATATTTTCTTTCATTTTTTCAACAAATGGTAATATCTTGGGTTTCTGAGCTATGATAACTGCATCTATATTATTAATCTTGTATCCTTCTTCATCTAAGACATCCTTTACTTCTTTTAGTAGTAACAAGCTAGAAACATCTTTGAATTTATTATCCGTATCAGGAAAGATCCTTCCTATATCGCCTTTACCGATCGATCCTAAAACCGCATCCATAATAGCATGCACCAAAACATCGGCATCAGAGTGTCCTAACAAACCTTTTTCATAGGGGATTTTAACTCCACCTAAAATCAGATTTCTGTTTTCGACTAATTTATGTACATCATATCCAATACCAATTCTCACATCATTCACTCCTTCGATAGAACGAGCATGCTTTATATCCTCAATTGTTGTTAATTTAATATTATCATAATCTCCTCTAGCAACAAAAACAGGATATCCAAGTTTTTCTACTAAACTTGCATCATCTGTTGCAGGATAAATATCTTTAAGTTCATATGCTTCTTTTAGAATATTTAACCTAAATCCCTGTGGAGTTTGAACACTAATCAAGCTATCTCTATCTAATGTTTTAGAAACAAAATCTCCATCAAATGTTTTGATAGTATCTTTAACTTCAACTGCAGGAATACAGGATTCATATAAATGTGTCATTTCAATAACTCTCTCGATAACATCATCAGTTATAAACGGTCTTGCAGCATCGTGAATTAGAACAATTCCATCTTCGCCTTCAATATTTAAAATACCTTTATGAACAGACTCTTGTCTTGTATCGCCACCACTGATAGTATTTCCAGCNNTTGTGACAACAATTATTTCATCTATATACTTGTTTTTTTCAAAAATATCAAGAGTTTTTTCAATAATGGTATCTTTTCCAATTTTTATAAGCAATTTATTCTTGTCGCTATTCATTCTCATTCCACTGCCAGCAGCAGGTATCACTACAATGACTTTAAACTCTTTATACATCTCTAATTCCTCCTAAAAAAGGACCAAAAAGGTCCTTTAATTCGGCTTAGCAAAAATCATTCTACCAGCTGGAGTCTGTAATACACTTGTAACCACCACTTTAAGAGATTTTCCGATTAGCTTCCTGCCATCTTCTACAACAATCATAGTGCCGTCATCTAGATATGCAACACCTTGATTATTCTCTTTACCTTCTTTTATTACGAACACTTCCATTTCTTCACCGGGGATTGCATTTGGTTTTACAGCATTGGAAAGCTCGTTGATATTAAGCACTTTCACTCCGTGAAGGTTTGCAACTTTATTAAGATTAAAATCGTTTGTAACCACACTTCCGTGCATTTTTTGAGCTAATTTCAACAATTTAATATCTACTTCTTCAACGTCATCAAAATCAATACTCACAATTCTAACTTCCACATCCATTTGTGTCTGTATATCTTTAAGTATATCAAGACCTCTTCTACCTTTTGTTCTTTTAAGGCTGTCTGCCGAATCTGCAATATGCCTTAATTCTTTTAGTACAAACTCTGGAATAATAATAGGTCCTTCTACAAAACCCGTTTTTACGATATCCGAAATACGCCCATCTATAAT
>LGVE01155760.1_pt1 | contig 11694 bp, 11 predicted proteins | sample 469871 | NCBI WGS metagenome assembly LGVE01 (sample SAMN03893561, study PRJNA290197) | marine sediment metagenome | material: sediment; isolation source: combined push core samples #3730, #5133, and #5579 collected at Hydrate Ridge | place: Pacific Ocean: Hydrate Ridge | reverse complement strand
GTAGAAAGACATCATTACACTAAAAATGTAGGCTTAGGATTATTAACAGGCTTTGGGCTTAAAAACGCCGCTATTGCAATGACAATCGCTCATGATTCACACAATTTAATTTGTGTTGGAGATAGTGATCTTGATATGATGGCTGCGATTAAAGAGATAAAAAGGATTCAAGGAGGAGTAACTCTAGTAAGTAATGGAAAAGTTATTAATAGCTTGCAACTAGAAATCGCAGGTCTAATGACTAATGCTGACTATAAAGATGTTCATGATAAACTTATTGAAATGGATAGACAAGCAAGAGAATTAGGTGTTAGTGATTCTGTTGATGATCCATTCTTATCTCTAGCATTTATGAGTTTACCAGTTATCCCCGAGTTAAAACTGACAGATTTTGGTCTGTTTGATGTTACAAAGTTTGAGCTTGTTCCTATTGAGGAGGAATAGAATGCAATTTGTAAAAGAATTTGAATGCACATTATGTCATTCTATTTATCCACCGAGTAATAACTTAATGACTTGTCCTAAATGTGGTGAAAAAGGGATATTAGACATTAATTATAATTATAACGAAATGAAGAAAGTAGTTGATAAAAAATATTTTAAGGAAAATAAGAATTACTCAATGCTAAGATATCAACCAATGATGAGTATTAGTGAGTTTACCATTCCTTCACTAGAAGTAGGATGGACTCCACTATACAAATCAGTTAACTTAGCAAAATCATTAGGATTACAAAATCTCTATCTAAAAGATGAAGGTTTAAATCCAACAGCTTCATTAAAAGACCGTGCTAGTTTAGTTGCTTGTATTAAAGCAATTGAAAATGGTAAAAATACTATCTGTTGTAGTTCTACCGGTAATGCCGCATCAAGTTTAGCTGGAAACGCTGCAAACCTTGGTTTAAAAACAGTAATATTTGTACCACAAAGAGCTCCTATTGGTAAAATAGCACAATTAGTAGTATACGGAGCAAATGTAATAAAAATAGAAGGTGATTATAAACAAACCTTCGAAGCTTCCAAAAAAGTAATTGATAAATATCATTTTTATAATCGAAACGCCGCAATAAATCCTCATCTAGTTGAAGGTAAAAAAACAGTAGCTCTTGAAATTGCTGAACAACTACAATTTCAAGATTTAGACTACGTTTTTGTATCTGTAGGTGATGGATGTACTATCGGTGCTGTTTATAAGGGATTTTACGACTTATTAAATCTCGATTTAATGACTAAAATACCAAAAATAATTGGTGTTCAAAGTGATGGCTGTTCGCCATTCTATAATGCTTTTATAAATAATACAGAGTTAGAAGAAACAGAAGAAAATACTATTGCTGACAGTATTGCTGTCGGAATTCCTAGAAATCCAGTAAAAGGAATGAATGCTGTAAAAAAATCACAAGGATTTTATATGACAGTAAGCGATAAGGAAATACTAAAATCAATTATGCTATTAGGTAAATCTGAAGGTATCTTCGCAGAACCAGCAGGTGCTACAGGACTAGCAGGATTAATTAAAGCACTAAGTGATAACTTAATACCTAAATCAAGTAAAATCGCTGTAATAATAACAGGGAATGGTCTTAAAGACCAAAATAGTGTACTAAGTCATATTACAAATATATATAGTACAGAATCAAAAAAACTAATAAATAAAATCAATAATGAAGATAATAGTAACCTAAATATGGTAGGATTATTAAATTTATTAAAAAACTAAGAGGTGAAAGAAATGATTAAAATACCATTTGGACCAACATATGAGGAAATGTTAAATCCTTCAATGTTGGATCCTAAATTAAAAGAAAGAGTAAAAAAATCAAAAGAAGATGAATTAAACCCTTTAAACTTGTTTAATATAACATGGAAAAACGAAGAAAATAAAGTTCATAAAATCGTTTTACCTAAAGCATTAACAGGTGTAGATGCTAATATCGTTGTTTTACTAGGAAAACACTTCCCTTCAGGAAGCCATAAAGTAGGACCAGCGTACAGTACATTAATTGAAGGATGTGTTGATAATGAAATCGTTCCTGGTGAGCATACAATACTAGGACCATCAACAGGAAACTTTGGAATTGGTGTTTCATATATTTGTAATTTAATGAAATACGAATCAATCGTTATTATGCCAGATAATATGAGTAAAGAACGTTACGAAAGAATAGAACGTTACGGATCTACGTTAGATCTTACTCCGGGAACTGAAAGTGATGTAATTTTAACTTTAGAAAGAACATTTGAATTAAAAGAAGATCCAAAAAACAGATCTTTAGCACAATTTGAACTAATGCCAAATTATCGTTTCCATCGTCATGTTACAGGACATAGTCTTATTGAGGCAGTTGAAGGAATCGGGAATTCAAGAATAGCTGCATTTACTAGTGCTATAGGTAGTGCCGGTACAATCGGTGCTGGGGATCAAATTAAAGAAGTATTCCCTGAATGTAAAGTTGTAGCTTTAGAACCATATGAATGTTCAACATTAATGAATGGTGGTAGAGGACAACATCGAATCGAAGGTATTGGGGATAAAATGTGTACATTAATTCATAATGTTTTAAATACAGACTTTATCGCACTTATCAAAGATGATGATACTATTAGAGGATTAAAAGTTATCCATGACGGTACAGAAATCTTAGTTCAAAACGGAGTAGAAAAAAATATAGCTGAAGAATTAAAAGAATACTTTGGACCTTCAGGATTATGTAATATCATTGGAGCAATAAAAATCGCTAAACATTTAAAATTAGGACCAAACGACAACGTAGTAACAATCGCAACCGACGGTTTCGATCGTTATGAAAGTGTATTAGAAGATTTAGAAAGAAGATATTTAGAAACGGAAGACTTTGTATTAAAAAGATGGTTTAATGATATATTCCGTAAAATAGGTGATGAAGATGTTATTGATTTCAGAACACCTGAGATGAAAGAAAGATTATTCCTTCAAAAAGAAAAAGACTGGATTAAATTTGGGTATACTAAAGAATATCTAGATAGTATGAAAACACAAGATTTCTGGGACAAAGAATATCATAAACATGAAGATTACGATAAACTAATTATCAAAATGCGCGAGGAAGAATAATGAATATTCCTTATGATAAAATTTTAAAACAAGCTGAATTTTACCAGGACGACATGACAAAGTTTTTACGAGATATGATCGCAATACCTAGTGAAAGCTGCGATGAAGAAAAAGTTGTTTTAAGAATTAAGGAAGAAATGATAAAAGTCGGTTTTGATAAAATTGAAATAGATCCTATGGGTAATATTTTAGGATACCTTGGGACAGGAGAACACTTAATAGCTATGGATGCTCATATAGATACTGTAGGTGTAGGTGAAATTAAAAACTGGGATTGTGATCCTTACAAAGGTAAAGAAGTCGGAGATGTTATCTTCGGACGTGGTGGTAGTGATCAAGAAGGTGGAATGGCCTCAATGGTTTACGCTGCTAAAATTATCAAGGATTTAGATTTAAATGATGATTATACACTTCTAGTAACCGGTACAGTTCAAGAAGAAGATTGTGATGGATTATGCTGGCAGTATATTATTAATGAATCAAAAATAAAACCAGAATTTGTTGTAATAACAGAACCAACAAGTTTAAATATCTACCGCGGACATCGTGGAAGAATGGAAATAAAAGTATCAGTAATAGGATTAAGTTGTCATGGTAGTGCTCCAGAACGTGGGGATAACGCTATATTTAAAATGGCACCTATTCTATTAGAACTACAAGAGCTGCACCCTAAATTATTAGATAATGAATTTCTTGGAAAAGGAAGTTTAACAGTAAGTGAAATCTTCTTTACTTCACCTTCAAGATGCGCAGTAGCTGATTCATGCTATATTTCAATTGATCGTCGATTAACTGATGGAGAAACATTTGAAAGTGCATTAGAAGAAATTAGAAATTTAGAAGCAGTAAAAAAAGCAAATGCTGTTGTAGAAATGTATGACTACGCTCGACCTGCTTATACCGGACTAGTTTATCCAACAGAGTCATATTTCCCAACATGGGTATTACCAGAAGAACATGATGTATGTCAAAGTACAGTAAATGCATACAAAGGATTATTTAACAAAGAACCAAAAGTAGATAAATGGACATTCTCAACAAACGCCGTATCAATTATGGGAAGATATAATATTCCTTGTATTGGCTTTGGTCCAGGACATGAAGAAGAAGCACATGCACCAAACGAGAAAACATGGAAAAGTGAGCTTGTAAAAGCAAGTGCAATGTATGCTACAATCCCACTTTCTTACTTAGAGACAATTAACAAGGAGGACAAATAAATGAAACCATTATTTAAAGGAAAACATTTTATAACATTAGAAGATTGGAAAAAATCTGAAATTGATAAATTACTTGAAGTTTCAGTTGATCTTAAAAAGAAATTTTATAATAATGAAGATACTGATTTTCTACATAATAAAACAGCTTTCTTAATGTTTTTTGAACAATCAACAAGAACAAGAAACTCAATGGAAGCAGGAATAGCTCAACTAGGAGGACATGCTAACTTCTTAGATACATCTACAATGCAAATATCACACGGAGAAAGTGCAAAAGATACAGCTGTAATCCTTTCTTCATACGGTCATGGTATTGCTTGTCGTAACTGTTTTTGGGAAATAGGTAATCAGTTCTTAAACGATATGGCAACACATTCAACTGTACCAATTATGAACTTGCAATGTGATTTATATCATCCAATGCAAGGATTAGCTGACTTAATGACAATTCAAGAATTTCATCCAAAAATGAAAAAATTAAAAGTATCAATTATTTGGGCGTATGCAACAAGCCATAAAAAGCCAATCAGTGTACCTCTAACTCAAATACTATTATTCCCACGTTACGGGATGGATGTAACACTTGCTTATCCACAGGGATACGACATGCCAGATTGGGCTGTTGAAAAAGCTCGTAAAAACGCATTAGAAAATGGTGGATCTTTTACAATTACACACAATATGGAAGAAGCATTTAAAGATGCTGATATTGTAATCCCTAAGAACTGGGGTAGTTGGGTTAATAATCAATCTGATGCTGTAGTTGATGATTTACTAGAATCATATAAATCATGGAAATGTACTGAAGAAATGATAAGTATCGCAAGTCCTAACGTTCATTATATGCATGCATTACCTGCTGACAGAGGAAATGAAGTAGTAGATAGTGTAATTGATGGTAAACATTCTATTGTCTATCAAGAAGCTGAAAACCGTCTTCATACTGCAAAAGCAGTAATGGCAATGACAATAGGTGACAAATAAAAGGAGAAATGATATGAATAAATTTATGGAAGAAGCAGTAAAAGAAGCTTATAAAGCTATACGTAAAGGTGAAGGTGGACCATTTGGTGCAGTAATCGTTAAAGACGGTGAAATTATCGCAAGAGCACACAACGAAGTAATCAAAACAAATGATCCAACAATGCATGCTGAAGTAAACGCAATTAGAAAAGCAACTAAGAAGCTTGGACGATTTGATTTATCAGATTGTGAAATTTATTCAACATGTGAACCATGTCCAATGTGCTTCGCCGCAATTCATTGGGCGAAGATGAAAAACCTATATTTTGGAGCATCAAGATTTGATGCTGCAGCGATAGATTTTGATGATCAATATATCTATGATGTAATAAACAAAAAAGCAGATGTAGAACAAGTTGTGACCAAAGTTATCGATGCAGAAGAGTGTTTAGAGCCCTTTAAAGAGTGGCAAAAGAAACTAGATAAAGTACAATACTAAATAAAAAAAGGCTATCGTTTGATAGCCTTTTTAGATACCTTATAATTTCAGGTTAATTAACTATTGAAGTTAAAAAACACCTTTATTTAGACAATTCTAAATAAAGGTGTTTGCATTTTAATATGACTGGTCAGTTACTCAAAAAAGCAACTTCCCCCGATAAATTCTCGTAATAAACTGTTACATGGTACATTGTTGTCATCAATATCTATAAAATACTTCAAGAATTTGATTAATCTGTTGGCTGTAATATAATATTCGCTATCATTTGGAATTTCTTGAAGTGTTGGTAATGCATATTTTTTCATTACACTTAACTCGTATTGTAAACCAGAATTATAAACGTAATCAGCATGTTCTTGGTTTGGATATATCCATTTAAATTCTCCAGCTCTTACACTTTCCCACATTGATATTGTTCGTAATGCTGAAGCATTTCTAAACTGTTTGTCACGAACGATTCTTCTTAATAATCTTAAATTTGTTATACTAATTGGATTATGATTATCTAGATTCATTTGTAACTGTGGACTTATATAAATCTTAAATGTTTGATCATTAGGGATATTTCTTGTTAGTTTGTCGTTTAAAGCATGAATTCCTTCAATGATTATTGGACTGTGTTTACTAACTTTTAATTTTCGGTATCCGTGACGTTGTTTTGTTTTAAAATTATAGACAGGTATATTTGTTTCTTTACCAGAAATTAAGTCTTCTATATTTTTATTGAATAACTCAATATCTAGAGTATTAATATGTTCTAAGTCTACTTTGCCATTTTCATCTTCTGGAATATCTTCTCGATTTAAGTAGTAATCATCTAAACTTATAGCAATTGGTTTAATACCTCTTGTCATTAGTTCGATTTTTAAGCGGTTTGAGAAAGTAGTTTTTCCACTGCTTGAAGGACCAGCTATTGCTATTAATCTTATTTTCTCGTCGTTATCACGAATGATGTCACCAATTTCTGTTAACATTGCATTGTGTTTAGCTTCACACATGTGAACAAACTCAACAACACTGTTATTTTCAACGTGTCTATTTAGATTTGCGATAGTATCTGCTTCAACAACTGCAGCCCATACTGATGCTTTTCGTAAAGTATCAACATACTTAGGCGCATTTTTAAAAGTAGGAATTTGTCTATTCGTTTCTGCACGTGGATATTGAATTAAGAATCCGATATCATATGGTCTCATTATATAATTGCTTAAGTAACCAGTACTTGGAACCATATAACTATACATGTAGTTTTTATATCCATCACACGTATAAAAATGAACTGTGCTATCAGGACGATATTCTAAAATATCAATACGATCTTGATAATTGTTTTCTAAATAGAACTTCTCAGCATCTTTAGTAGTAGCGGTTATTCTAACAAAAGGCATATCTAAAGCAATAATTCTATTTACCTCTGTTGTTATATTTTTTAAAATAGTATCTATATCAGGGTTATCCTCGTTAACAACATAACAAAAAATAGATCTTGAAATACTATATTTGAACTTAATTTTGTAATCAGGGTAAATATTTTTGAACGCCATAGCAACTAAATAGCGTAAACTAGCCTCATATATATGAACGGCTTCAATACTATCTAATGTTAAAAACTCAACATCAGCATCATAATTAAATTTATATGATAGCTCACGCAAGCGGTTATTAACTAGAGCTACTGGGAACTCTTTTAATTCATCTTTAATAAGATCTCTAACTCTTATTTCATCTTCGAACGTTTTTACTTCGTTTAAAACATTTATTGTAAACATATAATCACCTCTTAAAAATTGTGTAGGACTTTATATTTTATTATAAAGATGCCTAAAAGTAAAGGATTTGTAAAGATAATGAAGTAAATGTAAAAAATATTTGACATAATGTAAAAAATATTTTACAATTAGGTTGAGGTGATAGAGATGAACGTATCTTATAAAAGATCATTATTAACAGCAATCATGTTTGGATTATTCTTTTTCTTCATTGTTATATATTTTATTATTATAGGACCAGATGCATTCCTAGAAAATAGTATTCATTTTGCAATTAATGCAATTGTTGTGGCTGTAACTTTGATATCATTTGCAATTATGTTGCTATTAACGAATAGAAGAAAAAACATTGTTGACGAAAGAGATAAGAATATCCAAATAAAAGCGTCAAGTACTGGACTTATGCTTACTTCGATGTATGTTTTTATATTATCCATTGTCCTATTCATTATTTATAGAAATGATGGTTTCATTAATGTCACATGGATGTGGTTTCTTGCATACTCTACTTTTGCTTTTGCTTACTTTGTAACTAGTCTATTGAATGTCTATTTTTATTTGTATGAGGAGTAATCATGGAAAATAAAATAAAGTATTATAGAAGTATAAAGAACATTACTCAAGAACAGTTAGCCAAATTGACAAGTTGTACTAGACAGACGATAAATTCAATTGAAAAAAATAGATATTCACCAAGTCTTAATTTGGCCTTTAAAATTGCAGAAGTATTAGGTGTAGGAATTGATGAACTATTTGTCTATAAAACTTAAGGATTAATAATCCTTTTTTTTTAGATATATTTGTTCTATAATACATTTAGTTTAAGTAGGTGATTTAATGAATAGAAATTTAGCACGAATTATCTTAATTTCAGCAGGAATGATTTGGGGATTTAGTTTTATTGTTAATAAATACATTCTTGATAGTGGATGGAACGATTCTCAGTTATTATTTGTTCGTTTTTTTACTGCAACTATAGCTATCTTTCTTATATATTATAAAAGAATATTTAAAACTAACAAGGATACAATAAAGGCAGGACTATTTTTGGGAATATTCTTGTATCTAGGATTCTTTTTTCAAACATGGGGACTTGTCCACACTACGGCGTCTAATAATGCGCTTATCACAGCTGGATATATTGTAATGATGCCAGTAATTATTTATGTTATGGAACGAAGACATATTCCGTATAAAACATGGATTGCAGGATTTATTACTTTAGTGGGTATTAGTTTAATTACAGTAGATTTTGCAGAATTAACTATTTCCTATGGTGATACTCTTACATTTATTGGGGCGTTCTTCTACGCTATTCATATTTACTTCTTAGGGAAAAAAGCAAAGCAAGTTGATTTATTTGTTTTAATGGCATTTCAGTTATTAATATTTAGTGTTTTTGCTTTTATAATGATGATGTTTAAAGGTGGGTTCCCTACTGTAGATTTCAGTAATTCAAGTAGTGTTGAACTGTTAGTAATTGCTGCTGTTACGGGTCTTTTTGGAAGTTTAATTGCATTTATTTTCCAGAGCATCGGACAAAAGAATACAAATGAAGCAGAAGCTGCTATTCTTATTTCAACCGAAAGTGTATTTGGACCAATTTTTGCGATACTATTTTACAATGATCCATTCAATTTGCTTATTCTATTTGGAATTATATTTGTCTTTATGGGTATTGTGTTGAGTGAGATTGATATTGGGATATTGAAAAAGAAAAGAAAAATATAAAAAAGGAACTGAAAATTCAGTTCCTTTTAATTTATAGCCCATATCAATTCAACAAATTCTGGATTATCAATGAAAGGATTTCTGTTTCCTTGATAACCATATATGACTTCGTTTCTATTTAGTTCAAAAGTGTCAGGTAAATCATTTAGATGCCATTCTATTAAGACTGATAGCAATCCCATATATGGCCCTGAATTGTTAACTAATTCGTTAATTTCTAAATCTAGTTCACCACTATCTCCTTCATAGCGAACTGCCATATAGAAAATCATTCTAGCGACATCGCCTTTAACTTCATCACGAGGTTCAAATGAATCACCATCTTTGAAACAGTCATCTGTTCTAGGTACTAGTGAGCCTCCCATATCAAAGTCAAGGTTACTACGATCACCATTAACATAAGGGTTACTCGGTCTAATATGATGCATATCAGAAAAAGCAGGTCCACCAAAATCTTCTAAATCACCATGACTTCTTGGCCAAACGTGTTCACGATTCCAAGTAGCACCATAGTCCCATGTGCTTGAAACAGATACTCCTGTATAAAGCAATATCACATTATCTGGGTTGTTTGGATCTTCATCACTAACTTGTAAAAGGTCTCGTAAATCACCGTAACTTTTTACTGTATGATCATCAATCAACTCATGTAAAAATAGTTTAAGATCGTCACCTGACAATCCACCTGCTCCAGCGTAATAGCCTTGGTACACAACTGTGATTGGATTTTCTAAAACTGTGAAAATATATGTTTTAGTTGCTGATTCATCATTTAATGTAAATGTTGCCGTTAAAGTTACTTCACTATCACCTTCACCATCACTAGGTCTTGTTACTTCACCAGTTGTTGATAAGTGTGTTTCATCACTTGATTGCCATGTTACTGTTACACCTTCTATTAATAAGGGCAGTGTAATATCTCTAGTAAGTTCAGTTTCTGTGAAGATAGCTGTTTCTTTTATTGTATTTACAGCAGCTAAATCAGTATTTAATGCAGGATCAACTAAGATAGTAGTAGTGTATAACGCAGTCATTATTCTGTCTTCGTAGCTAAATGACGCGGTTAAAAAAATTTCTACATTTCTTCCTGAGCTGGATTGTAATGAAATCCTCGGTTAAAGTTCCTTGAACATTTGATGTCCATGAAATTATTACGCCGTCAATTTCCGTTGGAAGTGAATATTCTTCAACTTCTAGAGGAACAGTTACTTGTTCTCGTACAGTTTCAATTAGGGGAACAATATCATAGTTATCATTGGTTGTTCCACAACCTACTGCTGAAAAAAGTAATATAATTGTAAGTATTAAGAGATTAGTCTTTTTCATAATGTCACCGTCTTTCTTGTTTTAACATTATATATTACATCATATTGTAATAATACTCAATATTTATTTAATTACTTTGATGTTATTTTTATGAGGGATTTTAATATGTTTATTTCTTACAATATAAGTAATTAGTAGTTCAATTACCTCTGTTTGAGTGTCCTTAAGAATTGGGCACTCTTTTATGAAGAAGTAATCACCACCACCACTACTACGATAATTATTCATAACAATACTGTATTCAGCATCTAAATCTAACTTTACCCCATCTTTTGTAAGGCTAGTTATTCTTGAACCTATCGGGTTACTAACTTTAATAGTATATTCGATACCATCATACATGTCATAAGCATACAACTGTAATTTAGGGGTATTAAACTCATCTGAAATGATTATTTCATTATCTTTAATCGCAAAGAATTCTGCTGTTTTTTCTAATGATTGTTTAACGATATGGCCTGTTAGTTGTTTTACTACAAGCGTATTTGGGAAAATATAGGTTCCAATAACGTCACGGATTGTAATGTTTTTTCTAAAACCAGAAACCTCATTACCTAAACTGCAACTTGAAATATCAGCATTTGTATATTCAAGTTGAATATGATTGATTAAAGATACTAAGGGATGTTTATTTAGTCTAGCTTCTAGTTGATTATTAATAAGGAGAGGATAATCCATAGTACCTACAGGTGTATCTAAGTATTTTTGAGTTTCATTTTCTTCATTAAGAATTAAATCCATAATTAATTGATCAGGTTCAACTTTCTTAGTGCTTAGTATTTCGTTTGATACTACACTATACTCCCATTTGTCGGTATATTTAAATTCGATATTAATCTTCGACATTGTTTGAGCGTTAAACCCTGGTTGTGAGTAATGGGTATTAAATATTTCACCATTTAGCAAACGATGTTGGTGTCCTGTTAAAAGTAAATCAATTTCAGGAATTTCTTTTAACATTTTAGATCCTTGATTCTCACCTGTATCGTCATTTGTTAATTCCCATGTTGAAAAATCTCTTTCGAAACCACCATGGTAGTTAACAATGATAAAATCAACATCATCTTTAATCTTTTTAATGTATTTCTT
>LGVE01114222.1_pt2 | contig 11701 bp, 18 predicted proteins | sample 469871 | NCBI WGS metagenome assembly LGVE01 (sample SAMN03893561, study PRJNA290197) | marine sediment metagenome | material: sediment; isolation source: combined push core samples #3730, #5133, and #5579 collected at Hydrate Ridge | place: Pacific Ocean: Hydrate Ridge | reverse complement strand
TTGCCGAGTGGTAGAGTGTCACCATCTTTGATAACAAGCGAATTAAATGGTTTATTCACAATTGCTTTTAAAAACTTGATTGCCGCGTTTGAACCTACAATTTGCACATTAGGTGCTAGTTCCAGTAGTCTTTCAATAGACCCTGTGTGATCTGGCTCTGTATGATTGACGACGATATAATCGATATCTTTAGGATCGATATATTCACTTAACTTTTCGATATATTCATCCCAGAATTTGATTTTCACCGTTTCAAACAATACGATTTTTTCCGACCCTTTCAGTAAATATGAGTTATAAGATGTGCCGTATTTGGTATGCATGATAATATCAAATGTTCTTAAATTTGGATCGAGGGCGCCAATCCACATAAAATCATCTTTAATTTTTAAACTTTTCATAATTTGCCTCCTTAGAAACCTCTATTGATATTTTAGCAAAATAATTAATAGTTAACAATATAATTGACTTTTGCTTAATTTGATATTATAATAAAAATGTAATCATTACAATCTAAATTTTAAAGTGATGGTTTTGAATATAACTATAAGGGTATCATTTTAGTAGAAAATTTAAGGAGGAAATGAAATGAAAAAATATGTATGTACAGTATGTCAATATGTTTACGAACCAGAGTTGGGTGATCCTGATAGCGGCATAGCACCCGGAACAGCTTTTGAAGATATTCCAGAAGATTGGGTATGTCCACTATGTGGAGTAAGTAAAGACATGTTTGAAGTAGTAGAAGACTAGTTAAGACAAATAGTGAAATGAGTGAAATGTATGAAAGAAATGAAAATCGATAATATCGGAGATTTCTTAAAATCCAAGAATATTAAACCGTCATTTCAACGCATAAGGATATTTGAATATTTGATGAATTCTTTTGAACATCCAACGGTCGATGAAATCTATAAAGCACTGATTAGTGAAATACCTACGCTATCCAAAACTACTGTATACAATACTTTAAATCTTTTCATAGAGAAAAGAATTGTCCATATGGTAACGATTGAAGAAAATGAAGTCAGGTATGATGCTGATGTTTCAGATCACGGACATTTCAAGTGCGATATTTGCGGCAAAGTTTATGATTTTAAAGCCAACATAATTGAATTGGATACCGATTTATCAGAATTATTTATTGTCAATCAAAAGGATATATTTTTTAGAGGAACATGTCCATCATGCAGTAAAAAGAATTAAAGGAGGAAGATTTTAATGCCAAAGAGAACAGAAGTTTATAAATGTGAATTATGTGGAAATATTGTTGAAGTTTACGAAGGTAGGGATGGTGCATTGGTCTGTTGTGGTCAAGAAATGAGTTTGTTGGAAGAAAAATCAGCTGATATGACTACTGAAAAACATGTGCCTGTAATAGAAAAGATTGAAGGCGGATTCAAGGTTACAGTAGGATCGACTCTTCATCCAATGAAAGAAGAGCATTATATTCAATGGATTGAGTTAATCACCGACAAAAATGAAGTGATGACTGTTTATCTTGAACCCGGACAAGAACCTGTAGCTGTTTTTAAGACAGATGCAAAAAGTGTCAAAGCCAGAGAGTATTGCAATCTACACGGGCTTTGGAAAAACGAAGCATAATAGAAGGAGGGCATAAGAATGATCAGTAAGAAAATAGAAGATACGATAAATGCACAAATAAATGAAGAATTGTTTTCAGCATATCTTTATCTTTCAATGTCGGCGTACTTTGAAAGAATGAGTTTAAAAGGATTTGCAAATTGGATGAGAATACAAGCGCAAGAAGAACAATTTCATGCGATGAAGTTCTTTGATTATTTAAATGAACGCGGTGGCAAGGTAGAACTCCTCGCTATTGAAAAACCTGCAAATTCATGGGAATCAATTTTAAATGTATTTGAGGAAACTTTAAAACATGAAGAGCATATAACTAGTAAGATCAACAATTTAGCGAGAATAGCATTTGAAGAAAACGATTTTGCTTCTCAAAATTTCTTGCAGTGGTATGTTGATGAGCAAGTTGAAGAAGAAGCAACAGCTTCAGAAATACTGGAGCAGATAAGATTTTTAGGTGAAAATAAACATGGGTTGTTGATGCTTGATAGAGAGTTTAAATCTAGAGTATATACACCACCGGTTGCAAAATAAAATTTACTAAAAGGAGAAATAATTTATGAAGAGTATTAAAGGAACAATTACTGAACAAAATTTATTAAAGTCTTTTGCGGGAGAATCACAAGCAAGAGGAAGATATACTATGTTTGCAAAACAAGCTAAAAAAGAGGGTTATGTTCAAATTGAAAGACTTTTTTTAGAAACTGCAGATAATGAAAGAGTTCATGCAGATAGATTTTTCAGCTTTCTAGAAGGTGGTGTTGTAGAAATCACAGCATCTTATCCGGCCGGTATAGTGGGAACGACTTTAGAGAATTTAAAAGCAGCTGCAGCTGGAGAAAATGAAGAGTATACTGAGCTTTATCCTGAATTTGCAAAAATTGCAAAAGAAGAGGGTTTCAATGAAATAGCCAGTGCATATTTAATGATTGCAAAAGCTGAGGTAGAACATGAAAAGAGATTTTTAAAATTAGCTGAAAACATTGAAAATGACGTTGTGTTTAAAAAAGATGAACCAGTGCGTTGGAAATGTTCAAAATGCGGATATGTACATGAAGGGGAAGAAGCTCCTGCAGTATGTCCTGCATGTTTGCATCCAAAAGGATCTTATGAAATCAAAGAGACAAACTATTAATTAAAGCACAGCGATTGCTGTGCTTTTCCAGTAAGGAGGCAGTATGTATATTGCATTATTAATAACTTTGATTCTTGAAATATTGATAGGTGTTAATTTAGAGATAATTCCTATAATATCCATGCTTGTTTTTGTTTCTGCATTTACTGTAATAATTAGAAAAAGCGAAGTGTCACATAAGCGTATGTTGTATGTAATATTAACAATTGGTGCTATTTCACATATAGTTGTTTCGATGTATAACTTTAACGATCCATTCACAAGCTACAATTTGACTGCTGCATTCTTAACATATCATTTGGTTTCTGGTGTATTATTTAGTATTTTATATTTCAATGGAGAAAAAAAATACTTAAGAATTATAATATTACATACAATAAGTTTAATAAATACCTTAAATTTATTAATCAAAGAATTCCTTGGAAAGGATTATAGTGAATTCATATTAGGAAGTTTATTATTGTATGTTGTATTTTTAGGTTTAGCAATTGAGTATATTATATTAACAGTAAAGATGAAGAAAAAGTATTAGGTTTTCAATCATAATACTACATTTAACCATGAATTTATGGTACAACAAATGATTAAAAAATTGATCATATTAAAAAAATTAGAAGCTCTTTTTTAACTTTACTAAGCCTTAAAATTTTCTCAGTCGGGAAAAAGTTGGGAAAAAAAATAAATACTAGGTTTCCTATTATAAGAACCTAGTATTTACAATATATTGGCACACCGTGAGGGACTCGAACCCCCGACAAACAGATTCGAGTATAGGTACTTGCCTTATTGAACTATTAGTTTTAGGTGTAGTTATTACTATTTCAGTTTTCCTTTTCCAGTATCAGATTTCAAATAAATTCTTTGCAGTGTTTTTTCTATAGAAATTGATTTTGTCTTTACATCTATATTCTTCCATTGAATAGCACAGAGCTCGCCTATTCTAATTCCAGTATAAAGAGATAATAGTATTCCAGAGTTTTTAATATCTATATTTCCAATTAAATAGTCTGTTAAACGTCTTTGTTCATCTCTTGAAAAAATTTTAGTATTTCTATTATTAATTTCTTTCGGTATTATAAGTATAAACAAACTAATAAAATTTAAATAGGAAGGAGAGTATACTAAGATAGATTTAGTATACAAGGCAATTTATGAGCTTTGATTGGTTAAAAGATTTTACACCAGTGCAGCAGGCACTGTTTGGCACATTATTTACTTGGTTTATGACAGCATTGGGAGCGGGAATGGTGTTCTTCTTTAAAGAGATAAAAAAAGAAATACTCACAATGATGCTCGGATTTGCTGCAGGAGTTATGATTGCGGCGAGTTTTTGGTCGCTGTTGGCGCCTGCTATTGAAATGGCAGACGGATCATGGATTCCGGCGACATTTGGATTTCTTGCAGGAGGTTTGTTCTTATGGCTTGTAGATCATATATTACCGCATCTCCATATGGGATTACCGACAGAAGAAGCTGAAGGGATTAAAACTAGTTGGCAAAGAAGCATTTTGCTAGTTACCGCGGTAACACTACATAACATTCCCGAAGGACTAGCTGTAGGCGTTGCATTTGGAGCTGTCGCTTATGGACTGCCTTCTGCATCCTTGGCAGGGGCGGTAGCGTTGGCGGTCGGTATAGGTATTCAAAATTTTCCTGAAGGTGCAGTGGTATCTATTCCTCTTAGAAGAGAAGGGTTATCTAGATTAAAGTCATTTCATTATGGACAAATGTCAGGTGTTGTTGAACCGATATCGGGTGTGTTGGGAGCTGCTTTGGTTTTAACTATGAGACCTATTCTTCCTTATGCCTTGGCTTTTGCGGCAGGGGCTATGATTTATGTAGTTGCTGAAGAATTGATTCCCGAAGCGCAATTCGAGTCGAATTCACATATTGCAACATTTGGAGTGATGATTGGCTTTGCGGTGATGATGACACTTGATGTTGCCCTAGGTTAAGTATTATAATGAGTATATGATAAATGAATTTCTTGGCTTCAGAGGGGATTTTTAATCCAGCTGAAGCTTAGAAAACATAATCCAGGGACTTTTGAATTCTTATCTCTCTCGTTAAAGAAGAGGGAGTCTTAGAATTCTTAGTCATCGGATAAAGGGGGCAAAAATATGGATTATAGTAGAGAGAAACAATTTCAGCTATTAAAGAAGTATGTGTCAGCAGATAGTTTGTTCAAACATTCATTTGCTGTGGAAGCTGCAATGGTCGCATATGCGAAGAAATTTGGTGAGGATGAAGAGAAATGGGGAGCGTGTGGACTTTTGCACGATATCGATTTTGAGAAGCATCCTGAAGAACATCCGATGATAGGGATAAAAATACTTGCCGACGAAGGGTATCCTGAAGATTTTGTAATAGCGGTTAAAGGACATGGAGATCATACAAACACTCCTAGAGAAACTAAACTTGCAAAAACTTTATATGCTGTTGACGAACTAGCTAGCTTCATCGTTGCAGTGGCGCTTGTTAGACCTACAAAATTTGAAGGTTTAAAAATCAAGTCGGTTAAGAAAAAATTAAAAGACAAGGCTTTTGCAAAGGCTGTCAACAGAGAGCAAATTCAAACTGCGGCGGACGATTTAGGTGTCGAATTATCTGAGCATATTGAAACTGTTATCGATGGTTTGGTTTATTGGGAATCAGAGCTTAATAAAACTGGACTTAGTTTAATAGGATAATAATAAAAATCCTCAAGAATTATTTTCTTGGGGATTTTATTTCGTCTATGCCGACGTTGGCAAGTTCATCAGCTCTATTGTTATAGTTCACTATTTCTAAATATCTCTGATAATCAATATTTCCATTATACTCTTGATATTTTTTATACCATTTTTTTAATTCCGACTCTTTATTTATATCCAAGTGACCTTTAACTCTATTGAAGTTGACTTTTTCAAAAGAATTGACTAATGATAATAGCGTTTCCCAAAGGTCTTTATTTTCAACAGGTTTCTTCGTAGAAGTTTTCCAACCGTTCAAAAGCCATTTATCATACCATCTATTTCGAAAGCATTCGATTAAGTATGAACTGTCAGAGTAGATATTCACCTCTATTTTTTTTTCTTTTAAAGCTTTTAAACCTTCAATTAGTGCAGTCATTTCCATTCGATTGTTTGTTGTATTGGCTTCTGACCCATAGAGTTCTTTTGTAACGTTATTGTATTCAAGGATAGCTCCCCAACCTCCGTGGTTTTCACTGCTTTGATTATTCGAACAACCGCCGTCTGTATAAATATTTACCTTTTTCATAAAAAAAATCACTCCCGTTTAAAAAATTATAACATAAAAGATTAATTAATTCTTTTTAGAGTATCAATATTATGGGGGAGATAAGATATGTTTGAAAAAAATATAGAAGTTATTGAATATTGCAGGAAGAACGATATTAAGTTTATTGACTTTAAACTTATTGATATAGCTGGTAGGNNGAAGAAATGATGGAAAAAGGAATAGGATTCGACGGTTCTAGTTATGGATTTTTAACAGTTGAAAAATCGGATATGGTTTTTAAACCTGATATTTCTACAGCATTTATAGATCCGTTTGTGGAAGAAAAAACTCTTGTGATGCTTACTGAGATATATTATACAGATGGCAATCGGTTTGAATCCGATCCGAGATATATTGCTGATATAACTGAAAAGCTTGTTTATTCGTCTGGTATAGCCGATAAAATTTTATTAGGTCCTGAATTTGAATTCTATATTCTCGATAGAGTCTCAATAAATAACAAACCTGAAAATTTCGGCGTGTCACTTGATTCAGGAAATGCCCATTGGAACATGGGAAATAAAGAAAATAATTTAGGTTATAAAGTGTTGCATCATAAAGGATATCATGTGGACTTACCTTACGATATCAACTTAAATTTACGCAATAAGATGGTATCGCTTTTAGAAGAAAACAATATCAATGTTAAATATCATCATCCTGAAGTCGGTGGAGCGGGTCAGATGGAAATAGAGATCGACTTTGATTCGCTTCTTAAAGTCTCTGATAATACTATGAAAATCAAGTATATTGTTAAGAATGAAGCGATAAGAAATAATAAAACAGTGACTTTTATGCCAAAGCCATTTTACGGTGAAGCAGGTAACGGCATGCATGTTCATATGAATCTTCATAAAGAAGGAAAGCCTGTCTTTTATGATGAGAATGGATATTCAGAATTAAGTCAAACAGCTTTATTTGCAATAGGTGGAATATTGAAGCATGCTCCTGCTATTATGGCATTTACCAATCCAAGCACGAATTCATTTAAAAGGCTGGTCCCCGGATATGAGGCGCCTGTGAATCTTTGTTATGGGAATGCCAACAGAAGTGCAATTATTAGAATTCCGGGTTATGCAAATAAACCTTTGGATAAGAGGTTTGAGTTCAGATCCCCTGATGCAACCAGCAATCCATATCTAGGGTATTCAGCGATAATATTGGCTGCGCTGGATGGTATAGAAAATGAAATTGACCCAACTGAAAATGGATTTGGGCCGATTGATGAGAATATCTTTGAAATGTCGGATGTAGAAAGAGAAAAGATAAAAGCGTTGCCACATAATCTAGTCGAAGTTGTTGATGCTCTAAAAGAAGATTATGAGTTTCTTCTCAAAGGAAATGCTTTTTCAATGAATATCATTAAAGACCAGATTGATTCTCTTCTTAAACAGCATTATAAAGTGATGAGATATCCTACATTTAAAGAATTTGAGATGTATTATGATTTATAAAGAAAAAAAACGACTTAAATAGTCGTTTTTTCTTTGAAAGTTAGAAACATATTAAAAGGATGTTGACAAATAATAAAAATAAAATATAATATAAATAGCATATGCCAATAAGGAGGAATTAAAATGGCTTTTGAATTACCAACTAAAAATGTTATAGCTAAAGAAAAACCAAATAAACATTCAAAAATCAATAAAGTTGTTGCAATTATGAGTGGTAAAGGTGGTGTAGGGAAATCATCTGTTACTGCATTAACTGCTGTTGCACTAAGAGACAATGGATATAGTGTAGGTATCTTGGATGCAGACATTACTGGTCCAAGTATTCCGAAAATCTTTGGACTAGACGGTAAAAAAAGTACGTATTCAGAAATGGGAATTAAACCTATGGATTCTGCGTTAAAAGGAATCAAGGTTATATCTATCAATCTACTATTAGAAGACGAGGAAGCGCCGGTTATTTGGAGAGCACCTTTAATCACACAGACAATCAAGCAATTTTTTACAGAAGTTGAGTGGGGAGAATTAGATTATCTATTAATAGATTTACCTCCAGGAACTGGTGATGTTCCATTGACTATCATGCAATCAATTCCGTTAAATGGAATTATAGTCGTTTCATCACCACAAGATTTAGTAAGACTGATTGTTAAGAAATCTGTAAATATGTCTAATACAATGAAAGTTCCAGTTTTAGGTTTAGTTGAAAACATGTCTTACTTTAAATGCCCGGATAATGGTATAAAATATAATATCTTTGGAGAAGGTAAAGTCAAGAGTGTAGCTGAGGAGATGGGACTTGAATTACTAGGTAAATTACCAATTGATCCTGAACTTGCTAAATTAAGTGATGATGGAAAAATTGAAGAATATACTGCTGTANNGAATATACTGCTGTAAATGAAGAATTTAATGAAATATTTGGAAATAAAATTGTAGAAACTATTGGAGGATTAAAATAATGAAAATACTTTTATCATCACAAGGTGACACTAAAGAATCACTTGTAGATCAAAGATTTGGTCGCGCGGCTTATTATGTAATTTACGATGNNTTATTATGTAATTTATGATGATCAAACAAATGAATACTCATCTGTTGAAAATCTAGGAAAATTCGAGAATTCTGGTGCAGGAGTAAAAGCGTCTCAATTTGTTCTTGAACAAAATGTAGATTGCGTTATTACTACAAGTTTAGGACCTAAGTCTTTTATGATTATTCAAGATGCAGGTTTAAAAGGATATAAAAATATCGAAGGAACTGTTGAAGAAAATATTAAAGCTTTTAAAAACAATGAGTTAGAAGAGCTAATGAATGCAGGAGCTGAGCAAAAAGTTAGAGGTAGAAGATAGTGAAAATTGCTGTACTAAGCGGAAAAGGTGGAACCGGGAAAACAACAGTTTCTACGAATTTAGCATACATGATGAATATCAATTATGCAGATTTAGATGTTGAAGAACCTAACGGACACATTTTCCTTAAACCACAAATTGAATCTACAAAAGATGTTGTAATACCTACGCCTAAAATTGATGCTGATAAATGCACACTTTGCGGTACATGTGTAAACACTTGTCAGTTCAACGCTTTAGTAAATACCGGGAAAAAAATATTAGTTTTTGAAGATTTATGTCATGGTTGTGGAGCATGTTCACTTGCATGTCCAGTTGGCGCCATATCAGAATATGATCGAAAAATTGGAGATATGTCTATTGGAACCTATGATAAAGCTGGATTTTATAGTGGAAAAATAATTTTAAATGAACCTATGGGAGGACCTATAATAACTGATATAAAAAAAGCTTTGCCGAAAGATGAAGATGTTATTATCGATTGTTCGCCAGGGACTTCTTGTAATGTCGTTAAGGCTTTAGATGGAGCAGATTATGCATTGATGGTTACAGAGCCGTCTAAGTTTGGACTTCATGATTTGAAGCTTGCTATAGAATTGGTTAGAGAACTGCAGATACCTTTGGGAATAGTAATTAACAGAGCTAATGAATATGATCATCTTATCGAAGATTTTGCTAAAGAAGAGAATGTTGATATTATAGGAAAAATACCTTTCAGCAAGGAAGCTGCTAAAATGTATTCTGAAGGTATATTGTTGATAGAAAATGATGAAATAAGAAAAATATTTGAATTGATAAAAATTTCAGTTTTAGATGTTGTAAAGGAGGAAAACCATGCAATTAGTAATTCTTAGTGGTAAAGGTGGTACTGGGAAGACGACAATTGTATCCTGCTTTGCTTATCTTGCAGACCCATCATCAATAAAAGTGGATTGCGATGTAGATGCTTCAAATTTGCATTTGATGTTTAATGGCAAGGATATTGAAGAAGAAGATTTTACGGGTTCTAAAAAGGCGATTATAGATCCAAACAAATGCATCAATTGTGGCTTGTGCTCTGATGTATGTAGATTTGATGCCATTGATAAAAGAGAATCTTATTATGAGGTCAACGAGCTTAGATGTGAAGGATGTAATGCTTGTAAAGTTGTTTGTCCTGCAGATGCTATTATTCTTGAAGAAGAAGATTCTGGTAAGAAGATTTTAACAGTGCTTGAAGATGATAGTTATTTATCTAGAGCTTCGTTATACCCTGGAGCAGACGGATCTGGAAAGCTGATCAGTGAAATAAGAAAAGTCTCTTTGGAATTAAATAAGGAAAAAGATAAATTGATTATAATTGATGGTTCACCAGGAGTAGGGTGTCCTGTCATGTCGTCTATAACTGGAGTGGAGTATGGTCTTTTAGTGACTGAACCAACTCAATCAGGTTTTGAAGATTTTATTAGAGCGTATGAATTAACAAAGCATTTTAGGGTAAAAAGTTTTGTAGCAATTAATAAATATGATTTGAATTTTGAAANNGTAGTAAATAAATCTAATTTTGAGTCTAAGCCTTTAGTAATGTATAATGAATCTATAGCAGGTAATGAGATAAAAAAAATGTGGAATTTATTAAAAATTGAAATGGAGGTATAATTCAATGATTATTGCAATTGCAAAAGAGGGAAATAAGGTTTCTGAACATTTTGGTCATTGTAGTGGTTTTGAGCTTTTTCGTTTGGAAAATGGATTAGCAGGAGACTTCAAATATGTAGATAATCCGGGTCACCGCCCAGGCTATCTTCCGATTTTTCTTTCAGAATTAGGTGTAAAAGTAATTATTTCTGGTGGAATGGGTTCTACAGCTCAGGAATTATTTAAAAGAAATGGCATTGAAGTTGTTGTTGGAATTCACGGTGAAATTTTAGATGCAATAAATGTATTTGCCAAAGGAGAATTAGCTTCTTCGGATGAAGTTTGTGATAAACATGAACATAAAGGTGAATGTGAAGATCATCATGAATAGATAGGTGGGATACAATGGATAGGTTAATTGAAATCGAAAAGGTTTTAAAAGAAAAAGATTATAAACTTACGTTTTCTAGAAGAGAAATTATAAAGTGTTTTTTAGATAAAGAGAAGCACTTGAGAGCAGAAGACATTTACAATCTTGTTAAACAAGATGGAATAAGTTTGCCAACTGTTTATAGAAATATTGAAGTGTTGAAAGAGAATAACATTATTTCTGAAATCAGTATTAATGGTGATCGCTATTTTGAGCTGAAGATGTTTAGTAAAAAAAGAGTGCATTTTCATCTGAAATGCAAAGAGTGTAAGAAGATTATTGAATTTCAGGATACGGATTTGGTAGTTAATTTAATTGATATCAAAAATGAAGTTGAAAAAAGATATGGTAATAATATTGATAATGTTTATATAGTCTTTGAAGGAACTTGCAACGATTGTGGTGAAAAGTAATGTCAAGACCTGTAAAGCCAAGAAAAATAAAGGAAGTACCAGTTTATAATTATTTCAAACCTATAGGTATCCCTTATATCGATCTTAATGAAGTTGAACTTAAATTAGAAGAATTAGAAGCAATGCGCCTTAAAGATATCGAGAATTTGAACCAGGCTGAATGTGCATCTAGGATGAATGTTTCTAGACAAACGTTTCAACTGATTATCGATGAAGCAAGGCACAAAGTTGCAGATGCACTTTCAAATGGTAAAGCCATTAAAATCGAAGGTGGGAACTACACATTAAATATATGTAGCTATCATTGTAAAAATTGTGGTGAAATTTATAAAGTGCCATATGAAAAAGTATTTCATTTTTGCCCGAATTGCGGTTCTGCAAATTCAGACTGTGAGGGTGGAAGTATATTTTGTAGTAAAGAA
>LGVE01189208.1_pt2 | contig 11730 bp, 25 predicted proteins | sample 469871 | NCBI WGS metagenome assembly LGVE01 (sample SAMN03893561, study PRJNA290197) | marine sediment metagenome | material: sediment; isolation source: combined push core samples #3730, #5133, and #5579 collected at Hydrate Ridge | place: Pacific Ocean: Hydrate Ridge | reverse complement strand
TGGTAGAATAATGGCTTGTCTGTTCGTAAATAAAGAGAAAGTCCAGGAGGCGTTTGTGAAAGCAGTTACTAATCATAAATGTAAAATCACACGATTTAAACTGATTGAAAATGTAGCTAAAGCATTAAACTTAACCAAAGGCCAAATTAAAGCGATACCAAACATAGAACTATATTGCAACTTTCATATGCAAGAAATCGGTTGGAATTTTAACCAATCTTATGACGAATTTAGAAAAGAGGTGTAGAGAATGAGAAAATTATTAGCAACATTTATTTTAGTATTTTTGTTAAGTGGTTGTGTAGATGGTTTAGTAAATGATGAAGTTAAAGAAGTTTATACATACGATATTTATTCCGCAATAGACAGTATTGAAAATTCTTCTAGTGGTGGAGGCCACGCCTTTATTATTTATGCTACTTTTAGATATTCAACTGATTTAGAATACAGCATTGATTTAAGGTTGGTTGACAATGACGGTGGGATATTTAGAGTAACAATTAGCGAAACTCATGTAAACGAAAGAACCACTATTTATTTTATTGATGAGAATGAAACNNTGAAACTCCTTATGTAGATTTTTCCGTTTATTATGTAAATGAAAGCGACCCAAATTTTATAAAAGGAATAAGTTCTAGTGCTTTTAATTCGTTTGTTATCTCTATTGACATCTATATTCCTGAAAGCACCTATTTAGATAATGTGGTGATTTTAGATGAATAGAGACAAAATAATACAACGAACATTACCAATGACTTTAATATTATGCACAATAAAGCAAACGGAATTAAAAGCAACTTATGACGGGTTTTATGAATTGGTGGCTATTTTAAAAATCGACACATCTAAACGAGAATATAAAAATGCTTTAATCAACTTGTTGGAAAATAACGACTATTATCCTATGCTAAATCATATTCTAGACGAAGAATTTAAAGACTCATAATTTCCCCTCTAACCGTTTTTAACCGTGAAACATACAAAGATACTAATTATATAATAAAACTAGAATACAAAAGAAAGTAGGTGGCATATTGAACGATATAGCACATTATAAGATAAAACAAAGAGTCATTTATGTTGAAAATGATATTAAGTATCATGCTGTTATTGAAAATATTGATTATAAACAAAGGAAAGTTATCTTGCAAACATTAAATGGTAACAGGAAAATCAGTATGGATAAAGTGTATCTTTTCAACTTAAATAAAACACTTAAAAGAATTGAAAAAATGGAACAATAACCAACTCTAAAAATTTTTAAATAAAAGAGTTGATTTTGGTTTATAGTTGTAGTATAATGGACTTGAAAAAGAAAAGGAGGCAGATTTATGGAAAACAAAGAGATTCAAGCGTTTCTTATTGAAACAATGAAACTTAAACCTGATAGAGCCATTTTTCACTATTTGGTTAAAGTTATTATTCATTGGGAAAACGGTGGCAAGATACGAGGCTCATTAGGTGCAGTATCAAATACCAAGAACGCAGCGAATACAGCATTATTTAGACATATCAATAGTGTAGTAGCAACGAAAGACTATAGAAAAATGACAGGTGTATCATATCCGATAAGCCCTAATGATTATCTAGGCATTATGTATAGATTGTATTTTTTAGAAGGAGGAAAATAAATGAAAATTAAAAATGGAATGATTGAGGAATACAATAATTATGTAGAATTAAATAGCACAGATGGGTATTCAAAAGGTGTTATTGATTTTGCAGTTAGATGGGCCGAGTTAATGGAAAAAGAAAAAGAATTAAATGCAAAATTAGTTGATAAGTTATCAAGCCAAGCAGATACAGAGGGTATTACAGGTTTTATGTATGATTGTGCAAGAAGCGCTTTATATCATTTTTGGGAATATGGTAATAATTTAAAGGAATTATTGGGAACAAAAAGTTGTTGTATGTTTACAATTAAATAGTTAGGAGGAAAATAATGAAAACAATAAAGTTTAAAAGGTTAGAAATTAAAGATTTTCAAGGTATTTCACAGTTTGAGTTTGATTTCAAAGATGGCACGACCAAACTGTTAGGGACTAATGCTAGCGGTAAGAGTTCTGTAATTGACGCTATTTTGTGGATTATAACTAGCAAAAATCAGAGAGACCAAAGTGATTCTAGTTTTCAAATTGTGCCATTAGATAAAGAAGGCAGAATGATACCGACTGCTGAACCACATGGAAAATTGACCATTGAAATTGATGGAAAAGAAACAACTATCGAGCGTAAATTGATATTGAAAGTGCCAAAAACTAAAGACGGTGTGATTGATTATACTACTAGATTTAAACCAGAGCGAAAATTTTTTATTGACGGTTTGAATTTTAAAGCAACACAATTTAATGCTGAAATACAAAAAATCTTTGGTGATGAGAACACATTTAAAATGCTAACAAATGTTGTACATTTTGGATTAAATATGAGCGAAAAGAAACAAAGAGAATTATTGTTATCTTATATTAAACCAGTTACATACGAGATGTTATGTAATATTGATGAAAGATTTAAAACACTAAATGAGTTAGAAAAACTTGATTTTAATGATGTTTTAACTCAAACAAGGACTAAAATTAAAGGTAATAGTGATGATTTAGTTACTATTAAAGCTAGAATTGATGAAAAGAAACTTGATTTAGCACAGTTTGGTGATGTTGATTTAAGTAAGTTTGGCGAATTGGAAACAAAACGCACTAAAATTCAAAATGAAATCACTAAATTGAATGATACAATGAAAGAACAAGATGATAATAAAAGTGCTAAAAATCAATTAGATAGAGATTTAATGGCAGTTGAATATGATATTAAGAATTTCAATACTGATTTTGATAGAACTAAACAAATGAATATTGAAGGTATCACCAGACAAATCACTAATGCTGAGAACGATATCCAAAGATGTGAAAACAAAAGAGAGAGGTTGGTTGAAGCGTTTGACGCTGAGGATTTAAAAATCACTAATGTAAATGCGAGTGTTGATGAATCCATTGAAATTCAAATTAAAGAATTAAAAGAAGAAAATACGAACCACATTACAAGAATCGCAAACCAATATGAAGGAAGTGGTCTAAAATCTGATATCGCAGAGCTAACAGAAAAAGTAGTAATAGACACTTGTTATGTCTGTGAACAAGCCTTGCCATTAGAAAAGGTGGCTCAAGCGCAATCTAAAATTGATGAAGATATTGAAAAGATACAAACTAAATTAACTAACCTATTCAAAGAAAAAGAAACAAAGTTATTAGAACTAAATACTAAACATAAAGAGGAACTACTATCATTACAAGATAGTAGAGATTCTAAAATCAAATCAAGAGTTGCTTCGTTTGAAAGACAGATTGAAGAAATTCAAAAATCAGGTAGAGATAATAACACAGAAAAAGAAGGATATATTTTAAGCAAATCTAATCTTGAAAATGATTTGAAACTTGAAAAAGAAACTCAACCTAACCAAACTGAAAAGGATATGTTGTTTAGTAAAAAGGAAAAGATTGAAAAAGACATTTCAAAACTTGGTGGTAGTGATACAGTTAGTTTTAATGATGTGCAAAATAAACAAATTGTTTTAGATGACTTAAATAACAAATTAAACAGTAAAGACGAAATCACCAGAGACCAAACAAGATTGAAAACATTAACAAAAGAACAGAAATCAAAGATTAAAGGATTATCAGATTTAGAAGAAAAGAAATTATTACTAGATGACTATTTAAAAACTAAAAATAACTTACTGTCTGGCGAATTGAAGAAACACTTTACTGATGATATTACTTTTAAGTTTCTTGAGTTTACGCAAGACGGAACACCAAAAGACACATTCAAAATGTTGATTAACGGTGTGCCTTATAGTGGCGCAAATACAGCAGGTAAAATTATTGCTGGTCAACAAATGATTTTATTCTTTCAAAAGAGATTAGAAATCCAGTTACCAATTTTAATAGATAATAAAGAGTCTGTTGTTGTAGATTTACCTGAATTTNNTGTCGTTGTGGATTTACCTGAATTTGATGGTCAAATTGTTGAATGTTTGGCTGACAATAAATACAATAAATTAACAGTAGAATAGGAGATGAACAATATGAAATTTTATAAAGGGGATACCTTAATTGCATTAAAATCCGATGAACACAACGGTAATCACAAAGGTCAAATAGTTAAAGGAAGAAGATATATTGTAACCAACGACACACATAAAAGTTGTGTAAATGTAGATGAACAACTATTTGGTTTTTTTGCTAATAAGTTTAAATTAGTATCACGAGCATTTGGTGTTGGTGATACCGTTAGGGTTGTTTGTGATGAACCACATATGTTTTTGCTTTGTGGAGAAGTTCACGCTAAATCTTTAGTAGGTGAAACAAGAGTAATCGCAAGAAATGATTATGAGGGAAATGCCCCTTATATTTACAAAGATACAAAAGGCCATTGTTGGAAATCAGACCAATTGGAATTAGTTAAGAGCAAATCAAAGGAATATCTTGATATGTTTTGTAGAGTAAAGCCAATCACAAGAAGTTNNCTACAATATGTAAGAAGAATGACCACTCCACCTATTCTAATAGTTGATGACAAAAGCACTAGAAAAATGATAAAAGAGTTAAAAACATTTGCGTATGAACCTATTGATGAAAATATCAAAGATTACGAGTTAGACCACGTTAGATATTTTGGGAGAGGGTTTAATAAATATTGGGTTACATCAAATCCAAAGCCTTATTTCTTTGGTGAAAGCCCTCTAAAATCAGTATTGCAACATATTGAAAACGGAAATTTTAAATGCGGTATTGATTGGGGTGGAAAAGATAGAACAAGTATGGAAATTGTTAAAATTAGAGGGATAAAATTTAAAGAAACTGAAAAGAAAGAGTTTTTTGATAATTTACCAAGATTTTTGAGACCTAGAAAAGTTCATATTACGCCTGGCCGTAAAAATATTACAGTATTTTGGAAAGATGGAACGACAACAACAGTAACAGCTCAAAAAGGTGATAGATTTGATGTTGATATGGGCTTTGGAATGGCACTTATGAAAAAAGTATTTGGAAGTTGTAGCATTGAAGAATTAAAATTTAAAACAAAGACTCATAAAAGAGTTAAAAATGAAAAAGGAGAATGAAAATGGTAGACAATCCGAGTGAAGAAACAAAAAAAGAATTTGAATTAATGAAGAAAACAGAAAAAGAATCAATAGCTGCTGAATTAGGTTTAATGTTACCTAAAAACATTACAGACAAAGTTTTGAATAGTATAGAAAAAAGTATGGAAGAAGGGCATCTTCATATCCCTAAGAACTACTCACCAGCAAACGCTTTAAAATCTGCTTACTTAGAAATGGTAGGCATTTCCCTTAGTGAAAGAGCTGGTGGAGGTTTGGCTTTAGAAAAATGCACTAAATCAAGTATTGCAAATGCTTTATTAACTACTGTATTAAACGGTTTAAATCCAGCGAAGAAACAAGTTTATTATATTCCTTACGGAACTAGACTTGACGCTTTTGTATCAGTATTTGGTAAAATGGCGATTGCTAAAAGGATTAAAGGAGTAACTGGAGAACCCGTTGCAAGATTAATTTATGAAGGTGATAAGGTGGAAATGGACCACAATGAATTAGGTGAAGAAATTATTACCAAACATACTATTACTTTTGAAGGAAAATTAAGTGGAAAAATAGTTGGAGCTTATGCAACTATGGAAATGAATGGGATTATGAGGTCAGCCGTTATGAATATCGCTGAAATCAAAGAATCTTGGAGTGGTGTTGGTTCAAACAAACCTGTTAAACATGAAAAATTTACTGGCGAGTTTGCAAAAAGAACTGTTATCGGTAGATTATTAAAACCTATTATCCAATCAAGTGATGATTCATACTTAGTAATGGACGGTGGGACTAAATTCTCTAAAGAAAATGTAGTTGAAGTCATTGACGAAGATACTGGTGAAATTACTCCAAAACCTCAAAAGTTAGAAGAAACAACAATCAAAGAAGATACATTTGAAGTTGAAAAAGAAGAACCAAAAGTTGAGCCTAAACCTCAAAAAGAAGAAGAAACTAAAGAAGTTTCTATTAAAGAGGGTAAAGACGGTCAACGAAGTTTAGGATTTTAAAATAACAAAACAATAGTGCCTAGAGGCTAATATTTAATAAATTAGTCTCTGAGTGCTAGTCTTGAAAAGGAGTGCTTAGATTATGAAGAAATTATTGTTGTTAATACCTATGATTATATTATTAAGTGGTTGTAGTTATAACCAGGATAAAGAATATGATAATATCGTTTATACATATTTTGAAACAAACGAATATGAAACAAACGAAAATACTATTAAGATTACAGTTGATAATGATATGACTTCATTTGAGATTATTGCGATAGGTAATCTAATGTTAAAAGAATTAGACAAAGATATTACAATTAAAATCTATCAATATGAGGATATAATTCCTACAATCATTACATTACAATCAATAGATAATGAAACTATATGTTACACATTCAATTTAAAGGAGTGATTTGATGAATTTAGAAGAAAGAGTTTTTGTAAAACAAGCATTATCAAAATATGAAGTATTAGTTTGTGGTATGAAATTCCAAATGTTTGGAACTTGGTTTAGATTAGTTGATGTTGAACTTTATGAAGTTGAGCATTGTAATCCACCTAAAAAAAGAGTGGTAGATTTAGATTTGCCATTTTAAGGGTGATTTAGAATGAGCCTACTTCATATAAGCCTTGCTTCAAGTAGCAAAGGAAACGCACATTTAATATCTCAAGATGAAGGTAAATCTTATATCATGTTAGATTGTGGAATTTGTGCTAAAGATTTAAAAAAGAAATTGTTTGACCTCAAGATTGGTCTAAAACAGATTAAGGGGGCAGTTATTTCACACGAACATTCCTGACCACATTAGAGGAATTGGAACACTTTTACCTTATATGCCTTGTTATGGAACTAAAGGAACTTTTAGTCAACTAGGATTTAATGACCCTAATTTAATAATCATTGAATCTGGGAAAGCAATTAAAACTGATAACGATTTTACATTTGTAGCATTTGATGTGAGGCATAACGCACTTGAACCAGTTAATTTTATATTCAAAAACACAATAGGTGAATATGGTATCTACATAACTGATACGAGTGAAATTAAATTGAAATTGCCAAATATTAGACCAACTTTAATAATTATTGAAGCAAATTTTGATAGATATGAAATGGAAACAAAACTTAAAGAATCAGCAAAAATCGTTAAACGAGATAGAGGCTATGAAACAATATTTAAAACAAGACAATTAAGTGATGATAAATTCGGTCATTTATCTTGGCAATCAGCAGTTGAAGTATTGAAAACTATGAAACTTGGTTTATGTAAACAAATCGTGCTTTGCCATTTATCGCCATCTAATTCGTTTGATTATTTCGCACAACGAGTTTCAGAGGCTTTAGGTAACAAGATACCAGTTAAACAATTAAAACCATTTGAAATTGAAATAACAACAGTAAATCAAGATTCAAATGATAGAAATATAGGATTTTAGAAAAGGAGTGAATAAGAAATGGAAAACAAAGGTAAAAGAATAGTGTCATTCAGCGGAGGCAAAACCGTTGATGAAGTATCAAAAAAAACGGTTGAAAAGAGAATGAATAATACGGAATATTTAATTAAGTTGATTAAAGAAGGCGATAGCGACAAATTAAGCGATTTCTTATATGAAGATTTCGAACTAACAACAAGATTGTTACAAAAACTTATAAACTCTACACCATTAGCATTTGTAGGGCAAGGCAAAGCAGGAATAATTGATAAACTTATTCAAAAAGAAACACCATTACATAACAAAGTAGAAGAAGCGATAGAATTTTTTAAAGGAATGAGAGCATTTGAAATCCCTGTATATGATTTACCACAATTTACCACAATACGCCAAGCATTTATCAATATGCAAGAGGAGATAGAAAGATTACGAGCAATAATGAAAGAGGAGATGCCATCAAATGAACATTTACCACTTATCCCTTATGGGAAATTATATTATATATATAAAAATGGAGTAGATAAACTAGATAAAGTAAGAGAGTATGTTAAAAAATGGGTAACCAGTAATTGCGTTCACTCAGATGCTAATATTCTCGCTAAAGAAATATTAGATATTTTAGGAGATGAAGTAAAATGAATCAAACAGCGCACACAGGTAACATTTCAACAGAGATAGGAATACAGTTAAATAAAAAAACCGAAATTGAGTTTATTCGATTTCAAGTTGCGTGTAGAAGTAGTTATGACACTCAGTTTGTAGATTTTATTGCGTGGCGTAAAATGGCTAGGAATATTGTAAAATTTGCAAAAAAAGGAGATGCTATTGCCATTACTGGCGAAGTTGTTAAAACCAGTTTTAAAAATGACAGCGATATTTTAATTCATAAACAAGAAATCAGAGTTTTAAAAGTTACGTTTGTCGGTGAAAAGGATTTACTTGCCAATGTTGATATTCCAAGCAACACGAATATGTATGACGAAGATTTTCATAGTGAGGAAGAATAAAAATGAGTCCAAAAGGGGAAGGTAAAAGTAAATTAAATAATGCAGATATAGTTTACGGTTTTCTAGTTAAATTAAGCAGACCGATAGTTTTTAACAGACCTTACACAATCGCAATCTGGAGCAGAGAGAGAATTAAGAGATATAGTTCATTTTACAANNGACCTTACCTAATACAATTACTTAAAAAGCATAGAGATTTAGCATTAACAGACTCACAGTTAAGAACTATTTTTGATAAATTAACTTTAGAACTTAAAATATCAGTTTCAAAACAAGGGAACATGAGTAAAGTTAGTATATTAAGCGATTATGAAGAAATGGTATTTTCTCAACCAATGGAACATTTATTTGGTGGCACTCCACAAAAAGCGTGGGCTATCCAAAAATATCTTAAAACTCATTGTATTGGTTATCAAAACAGAATATCTATGTATGAGTTAGCAAGAAGATTTAAAAGCCCAACACAATCGCAATCTGGAGCAGAGAGAGAATTAAGAGATATAGTTCATTTTACAAATAATGACAAGTATATTCAAGAAAATGGATTCCCTTTTGATAGAGTAATATCATCAAGTAGTGCAGGTCATAATAAAGGTGGTTATTATCTTTCTTCAAACGAACATGAAATTGGAACAACCATTGAAAGGTCAAGAGCTAAAGCTATGAGATATTGGCGAGACCATTGGGCTATTGTCCGTAAAGCAACAAAACAAAATCAATATAGGATAAAAGGCAGTGACACTCAATTAGCAGTATTCAAAGCAATCTCAGACGACCTAAAAGCAAACCCTTTAAAAGTTTATGAAATAGAAAAGGAGAATAAAGAATATGAATAAATGGGAAAAATTAGCAGGATTGATTGATAAAGAAATTAAAAACAATGACAGAAGAATTAACGCATTTATGAATCAAACACCTATAAACCATAATGCTATTTTACAGTTGCAAATACAAAATGCAGAATTAGTAAGAATAGAATACCTTATGGACGAACTTTATGAAAGCGAGGCAGAATAATGGAAGCTAAAGTTAGAGAAGGTATAGTGCAAATAGTTAGAAAAGGTGAAACGATTTTTATTATTGACAGTAATGAAAACATGTTTAGCACAGCAGATATGTTTTTAATGCACATAACAAAAGAAAGAATGGATAAATATATTAAACAAGTTAAGGAGGGAAAACAATGAATAGTTTTGTCGCAGTAGTGCAAAATAACTACATATTCACAAACAACAAAAATCAAGCCGAAGAAATGAAACAAGCATTATCTAATAACGAAATAGTTAATATCTATGGTTATGATAAAAAGGGTAAGCGTAAAAAAGGATATTGCACTCGTAAATCAGATGAAATGAGTTGGCCTTGTAATGATTGTATTGCTTATGTTGATGGTGAGCCGCCTTATGATGGTTGTTCAAGAAATCTAAAATTAACAACCAATCCCCCATATCAAGGCACAGGCCGTATCAAAGCGCTATACAAGGTTGTTGAGGTGTATGAAGTTGAAGCTTCTTTAGGCACTGACAATATGGTTTTATATAATATTGAAGATTATGATGAAACAGAAGTCTATGAAACAAGCGAACTTAAAANNAAACAAAAATACGCAATCAAAGTTGAGTTAATCAAAGATTTAGATATGGAGCTTGGCGAGTTTGTAAGTTGGAATAAAGTAAATAAAGAAGATAAAAGAATTGGAAAATTAGGTAATGTAAAAAGAAAAGAAGCAATATCATGGTGGGATAGTAATAAACTCACACGCTACAATGGATTAACTAAAGTTATTATGATAGGAGATGAGAAAGAATGAGGCTATGGACTTTACAATATCCTAGTAAAATAGAAGTAAAGGGAATCAAGATTAGCTGTGAGACATTTGAGCATTTTATGTTTAAGTTTATGTTACATAAGAGGCTTAAAAAATTACTAGAGGAAGAAACATTTATGAAACATCAAATTTATAAAAGAAAATATTAGAATAGGAGATGAATAGAGATGGAATATAAAGTAGTTCAAATATTTATGGGACAAAGAGAAGTTGAGGCAGAATATGATACAAAAGAGGAAGCTAAAGCTCACATCTTAAAAGCTCAAAAACAAGAGTATGAAATGGGTTTATTTATTAAAAGTAAATTTGATATTGAGGAGAGCGAATAGAGATGGGTAAAGTATCTATTGAGGATAGGATTGAAAAAGGGGAACGATTATTAAAAGAACTAGATGAACTTGTAGAAAAAGGTATATATACATTNNTTTAGCGAGGGTATCACAATGAAATTCAATATTCACCAAAAATTAGTATTATTAAAAAATATAAAAAGATGCAAGATAGGAGATGAATAGAGATGGAAAGAGTTTTGAAAATTGATTTGTTGTTTTGGAATGAAATATGGAATGGTTCAAAAAAATATGAGGTTCGCAAAGTCAATAAACAACATATAAAAGTTGATGATATTATTTATTTTGTTTCTCTTGATGAACTAAATTTATATGGTAAAGCAAAAGTTATTAGAAAAAATTGGTTTCCTATTGAAGATTTTAAAAAGGTATTAGGGATAGATAAAATGACAATGGACTTTGTATATGAAAATTACCAAAACGAAGAAGAACTAATGGTATTTGAATTAGAAGTTATCAAGGAGAGTGAGTAATATGAGAGATAACAGCTTAGATTGCCCTAAGTGTGGCAAACTATTAAAGAATTATACAAGAAGAAACGGCTTTAATTTAGATAGCGAATGGGCTTGCAACAATCCTGAATGTGAAAATTATGATATACACCCATTTGAGACCACAGAAAAAGCCAAGTATCAACAAAGACTAGACAATGTATTAAAAAAGTTTAAACGAGGAGATGGAAACTATCTTTATTATGGATTAGTTTTAATATATACTCTTTATGATAACCAATTTCGTGTAACAGGTTCTAATAAACCAATCTCATTAAAGGCAGTAGAACATCTACTTAACGATTTAGAGAGTGATGAAGAATGACAGGGAAAGAAGCGTTAGGAAATATGACAAAGTATATGGAATTGAAACCGAGCGCACGAGATAAAGCTGTCCTAGTGGCCAACTCAATCTACAAACTAAAAAAAATTATCGAGGAGGAAAAGAAATGAGTATATCAAAAGAAGCTATCAAACAAACTAAATTTGAGATATTAGAGCAAATGCTCTCAGACCTTAAT
>LGVE01028294.1_pt1 | contig 11751 bp, 12 predicted proteins | sample 469871 | NCBI WGS metagenome assembly LGVE01 (sample SAMN03893561, study PRJNA290197) | marine sediment metagenome | material: sediment; isolation source: combined push core samples #3730, #5133, and #5579 collected at Hydrate Ridge | place: Pacific Ocean: Hydrate Ridge | reverse complement strand
GCAAAATATGAAAGCCTCATTTTCGTCAGACGGATAGGCCGTGACTTTTTGCGGCACCATCATATTTGGGGCATGCCACACATGACGCGCCCCACATCCTGTCCGTCCAAGCCATCAGTTCATATGGGAAAGTCCTGTTTCTTGACCATGGAAACACGACTTAAAAAACAGGGAGGCCATATAACTGCCTGATTATAAAGGGGTATTTCAACTTCCTGCGCAGGTTTCGGTCCTGTCAATCGGTTCGCAAATCACGTAGCATATCCTCCTCTTATTACGGGCATAATCCTTGCTCATTACTCTCTGAACATGTAGATTTTCCGGCCAGAAAATGCCGGTTTCTCCCGTTTCCCGACGGTAATAACTTGGACGCGTCAAATAGGTTTTGTGGAATATGCCCTTCAATAATTATGGCCGGTATTTTGCCGGTTTCAGTCTCTTAATAACCTGTCTTACGCTCTGCCTTTTCCCCTTTCCGGCGGAAGGGGCGAGGAAACAGAAGATTCTGGTTTTGCATTCCTACCATCAGGGCCTGGAGTGGACTGATAACATAAGCTCCGGTATTCAAACGGTCTTTGAGCCCCTCGATAAAGACTACGAGATCTATTACGAATATCTCGATACCAAAAGAAATACCGGGGCCACGAACAACATCTGGGAGAGCTCTTCGTCGCAAAAATGAAAAACGTTCAGTTCGCGGCGGTGATTGTCGCTGACAACAATGGCCTCGCCTTCCTTAAAAAGACCTACCGATATCTCCATGGCTCCCCGCCAATTGTTTTCTGCGGCATCAATCATTTCCAGCCTTCCCTGATCGATACGCTGCCGGCCGTTACCGGCGTTACCGAGGAGACGGATATCTCGGCGAATTTCGAGCTGATGCTGCGACTGCACCCTGAGCACAAGCGCATCGTGGTTATCCTGGATCGGACTGCAACCGGGCAGGCCTTGGAGAAACCTCTGGCGGAAGCGATCGAAGTGTATCGCGACCGGGTCCAGATCGAGACCCTGCGGGATTTTACCCTGGATGAAGCGGCGGCTTTCGTGGCCGAATTTGGCTCCGAGGATATGATATTTCTGATCACCTTCAATCGTGATCGGGACAATCATTTTATTTCTTATTCCGAGGCGGTCGGCCTGCTGCGGGAAGCCTCTGACGTGCCGATTTACGGACCTTGGGATTTCTACCTGGGGAAGGGTATCGTGGGGGGCATGATCACCTCGGGGGTTGAGCAGGGGAAAGTTGCCGCGCAACTGGCGCTGCGGATTCTGCGGGGCGAAAGCCCACAGCAGATGCCCATCATTTCCGATTCGGTCAACCGCATCATGCTCGATTTCAAGCAATTGCAGGCCTACGGCATCGATTCCCGCCGGCTTCCAGACGACGCTTTTATTATCAATCAGCCGCTCGGATTTTATCAGAAATACCAGCGGGTTTTTCTCGGCGCGAGCCTGGCTACCGTTCTGCTGCTCGGGTTTAGCTGGATACGATTGCTGGCGCAAAAACGCGAGAAGGCCAGGCTGGTGGAGATGAACGTTGCTCTAGACAAACTCGTGGAAGAAAAGACCGCCCGGTTGCAGGACGCCAACAAGGCTTTGCAAAAAATTGTCATCATGGATGATCTTACCGGGATTCATAATCGGGGCTATCTGTTGAAGCAGCTTGCCCAGGAAATTGAAGCCGTCGACCGGCAAGGCGGCGAGCTTTCGATTGTTTTGGTCGATGTCGACGGTTTTAAAGAGGTCAACGACACCTTTGGCCATAATTTCGGCGACCAGGTATTAAAACAGGTCAGCGCCGCTCTCGGTACCGCCCTGCGGGACAAAGATCTGGTCGGCCGTTACGGCGGGGAGGAGTTTCTGCTGATCCTACCCGATACGGATCTGGGCAAAAGCACTATAATTGCAGAGCGCGTTCGGCAAAGCATTGCTTCCTACTGCTGGGAACAGGATGGTTTCCAGACCACCATAAGCGGCGGCGTGGTTCAATACGCCGGCGAATCCGTTGAAAATCTGCTGAAAAGAGCTGACGTGTTGCTCTATCAGGCCAAGGCCTTGGGGCGCAATCGTATGGAGAACCGTCCGATTGACCCCTATCTCGCCTCCCCGAGATCCGGTCGATCTGCCAGCGTCTGATCTTCCCACTCCTTTGCAAAACTCTTTTTGTCCAAATTCCCGTTCGGACTATCCACACCCTTCCCGCATCTTTGCCAGCTGTTCCCCGTAAACTTCGTAATGAGCCGCCGAGTAGACCACCAGGATGACTCGATCGATGGCGCTGCTATGCAACAGAAACGTGCCGATGGTGCTCATGGCGATGGCCCAAATTCTCTCCACCGGAAAGCGGTAGACGCCGTAAATGATTGTCGGAAATGCGATGCTGCGGTTTTCGTTTGCCACCGCCAGCTGCAGGCTGTGGCGATAGCCACCGGTAAAGCGTACCTCGCCGGTGGCTATCGCCCAGGCACCGGTATTCCTCGGCCAATCCGGAGCCGGCTGCCAAGTGAATGGCGCCGTCGACCTCGGCCCCGCGGGACAGGGAGGGGGTGGCGGCGTTGACGATGGGATCGACGGCCAGGTCGGTGATGTCGCCCCAGTGCAGTTTGATGCGCTGAAAAATGTCGTTTTTGGCTTTGTCTTACAGGACTTTCATAGATAGCATGAACCAGAGGGGAAAAATCGTCTGTGTTTCCAGATGCGGCCTGTTTAAGCAGCTGTCGGATTATTTTACAATGGTTGGATCAGGGGGAGGCTGTCTCTAAAAAAAACTAAATTTCAGCAAGTTAGAGACGTGGAACTATTCTTGCTAAATTATAAAAACTGTAAGATTTTGAGGGACTATAATTAGGAATGCAAATTAACACAAAGGAGATCAGAGTGAAAAAATGGCTACTTCTCATCATGATGTTTTTGGGTCTGAATTCATGGGCCCTGGCGGCGCCCATTGATCTGACTGGTTGGACACCCTATCCAGGGGGCACTTGGAATGTAAGCGCGGACGGTAGCAGCGTCCTGCAGACAACCAATGGTCAGCCGACCTACTTTGTTAGCACTGCGAACTACATCGATACCCAGTTTAAAGGCAGTTTCGGTGTCGAAACAACCAGTGATGACGATTTCATCGGTTTCGTATTCGGCTTCAACGGGTTCGATGATTACCTGCTGTTTGACTGGAAGCAGGGCAGGCAATCTTATACTGGTTTTGCATCGGACGGTTACACACTGTCAAAAATTACCGGAAGCGGTGTCAATCTCTGGGATCACACCGGCAGCGATATCCAGGTGCTCGATACCTCCTATGGGGCAGTTGTGAACGATGTCGGCTGGGCGGACAATACCGTCTACGATTTCACCCTTGATTACACCAACTCCGGCATAAAGATCTCTATCGACAACGACCTGATCTTTGATATCGCGGGTACATTTGACACCGGTAAATTCGGTTTCTACAACTACTCCCAGTCGCAGGTACGCTACCAGGGCTTTACCGAAGATCCTGCACCGCCATCAGGTCCGGCCCCGGTTCCCGAGCCCGGCACCCTGCTGCTGGTAGGCGCCGGTATTATCGGACTTGTGGGGTACAACCGCAAACGACTCATCAAGGGTTAATCTGCGACAGATACTCCATTAACGGCACCGCCAAAAAAAATCCCCTGGGCAATCCCAGGGGATTTTTTTTGTTAAGGTATCCAAGGAATTTTTTGGTTAGGACACCAGATTTTTTGATGCTGCGTTTGGTTTGAGATTAGTCTTTACCCTGAGGCCAGTCCGGAGCCGGCCGGCTAGTGGATGGCTCCGTCGACCCAGGCCCCGCCCGACAGGGAGTAGGTGGTCGCGTTGACGATGGCATCGACCGGCAGAGCTGTGATGTCGCCCCAATGCAATTCGATGCGCTGGAGAATTCTGTTATGTGCTTTGCCTTCCATGTATTTACTAGATAACATGAAATGAAAAGCACGGAGCATTAAAGGTCATCTTCTGCTCAACAGCTCAATACTCAGGAGGTCAAGCTTATGTACGTTACTCCCTTTTATGTAGCTTTGCTTGCCGTGATGTTTTTTCTGCTTAGCGTGCGTACGGTGCGCCTGCGTCGCAAATTGCGGATCGCCATTGGTGATGCAGACAATCCGCAAATGCTGCGACCTTCTCTCTCTTGCTGATTTTCATGGTTGAATTGCAGGGGGCCTATTTTCTGTTGGTACACTCCCTATGTATCTGCTTGCTTTTGGGCAGAGTTTTCCACGCATACGGTGTCAGTAAAACCCAAGAGAACTATCGGTACCGTATTTTTGGTATGACCATGACTTTTGCTGCCTTGGTAGGTTCAGCGGCTTCCTTGCTTGTCGGCTATGTCTCGTCTCAGTTTCTCTGATCAGGTCAAGGCCGCCTGATTGCCGATCTATCCCTTGCGTCCTTCAGTTCGCTCTCATCCGCCAGGTGTTTGCCTTATTGGGGAAAGCTTATATTTAGCACTTGACTCAAAGGCCCCATAATGAAAAATTCGAGTGCATCAATAAGTACAGCGTCTCTTGTGTGTGCAAATGCTTCTTTAGAAAGGATCACCATGAGCAAAAAGGACTGTGTGGCCTGGCTCTACCGCGAACTGCCCGAACTGGTGCGCAGCCGGGTGCTCGACGAAGGGGTCGCCGAGGGACTGCGCGATCACTACGGCCCGGCGCCAGGACGGCGCAGGTCTTTGGGGTTGGTGATCTGCGCCGCCCTTGGGGCGCTGCTGGTCGGTCTCGGTATTATTTTACTGCTGGCCCATAACTGGGCCGACCTGTCCCGCCTGCAGCGTACCCTGCTGTCCTTCGCGCCGCTGCTGATGGGCCAGTTGCTGGCCGGCTGGACCTGGCTCAGGCGGCGTTCTTCCCGGGCCTGGTGCGAGGGGGCGGCGATTTCTCTGCTGGTGGCCATCGGCGCGTCGATCGCTCTGGTGGGGCAGACCTATCATATCTCCGGCGACCTGCCGCGTTTTGTGCTGGTTTGGATGCTACTCGCTGTGCCGTTGATCTACTTCTTTGATGCCGTCCTGCCGGCGCTACTTTATTGGCTCGGGGTGACCTGGTGGTGCTTCCTCGGAGCTTGGGATGGCTTGCCGGTCATGTTTTTCTGGCTGCTGGTCGCGCTGCCGATGCCCTTTTGGTGGCGACTGGTTGCGGACAAAAAACGCACCCTTGCCGCGGCCTGGTTATCCTGGGGGCTGGCCCTCTGCCTGGCCATCGGTCTCGGTGTCAGCACTCATGATTCTCTGGAACGGATTTGGGCTCCCCTCTATCTGGCTTTTTTTGCGGTCTGCTTCCTGGCTTCCGATCAGTGGCAGGCTTCGGCTGCGATCCGCCGACCCTTCCGTCTGCTCGGTAGCTGGGGTACGGTCGGGATAATACTGGTGATGACTTTCAAAGATGTCTGGCGTGAACTGCTCTGGCACCCCTTATCCGAGGCGAGTTGGAGTGGTTGGCCTGAGTACCTGCTGCTCGGTGTTTTGCTGTTGTTGGCCATCGGCTTGTTGGTGCGCAGGATGATCGCCGGGCAATGGCTGGATAGTTTATTCGGCTTGGCGGCACCGGGGCTCACCATGGCGATCCTCGCTTCACCGCAGCTGTTGCCGATCGGCGCGGCACTGCTGTTGGCCAATCTCTATGTGTTGGTCCTCGGCGGGGCGATGCTCCGTGAAGGACTGCACAGCGGCCTGCTGCCTCGTATCAACGCCGGCCTCGGCATTCTCAGTGCCCTGATCGCGGTACGTTTCTTCGACAGCCAGCTGCCCTTTACCGTACGCGGTGTGCTGTTCATCCTCATCGGCATGGCCTTTCTGGCGGTCAATCTGCTGGTCAAACGACGGGAGGTGCGCGCATGAACAAGTTATTGGGTGTGGCCCTGGGGTTGTTGTTTCTGCTGCAGATGGCGGTACCGGCTGGCATGATTGCTGGTCGTGAATTGACCCTGCGAAAAGGCGAACCTTTTCGTTTTCGTACCGCTCCCGTCGATCCCTACGACCCCTTCCGTGGCCGTTTTGTGGCTCTCAACCTTGAGGCGGCACGGGCTCCTCGCCCGGCTGGCGTTGAGTTGAAATACCGGCAGAAGGTCTTCGCCTTGCTGGCCGTCGACGAGGCGGGGNNCCCGGCCGAAGGAGACTATCTGTCCGCCCGCATCGCTTCTTTTGATAAGGAGCAGGTGCGCCTGCAGCTGCCCTTTGACCGCTACTACGCAGAGGAACAGCTGGCACCGGAGATCGAACGGGCCTACCGTGCTAACAGCCGCCGGGATGAGCAGGACGCCTTTATTGCCGTGCGGGTTCGGCAGGGGCGGGGGGTGTTGGAAGAACTCTATATCGGAGATTTGCCTGTTCGCGAATATCTGCATCAGCAGGCTGTTGCGGACAAGAAAGGATAAAGGAGAGATTCGTGGTCGTAGAGGATACCCAAAAGCCCTGGAAGTTGTTGAGTTCCGAAGAAGGGGAAGAACTGCCGATTTTTAAAGTACGTTACGACTGGATGAAAAATCCCCGTAACGGCGCAGAACTCAAGGCGGTGGTGCTCGATGTACCGGACTGGGTGACCGTTGCCGCGGTGACAACCGATGAACAAATTGTGGTGGTGCGCCAGTATCGCTTCGGCATCGCCGAGTTCACCACCGAGTTGCCGGCCGGCCTGGTTAATCCCGGCGAACCCCACCGGGACGCCGCGGTTCGGGAGCTGCGGGAGGAGACCGGCTATACCAGCAACGACTGGGTCTATCTCGGATGGGTGCAGCCCAATCCTGCCTACCAGAACAACCGATTGCACCAATGGCTGGCCAGGGATGTGCGGCTGACGGACCCCTGTCAACTCGACGAGGGGGAGGATATTGCCGTTTCGCTGCTGACCATGGAGGAGGCCCGCCAGGAGATCGCCACGGGGCGCATGCGCAACTCTTTGGCTCTGCTGACCCTGTCTCGCGTTACCAATTTGTGGGCCGCAGACCCGGCTCAAGGCGGATTACTGGAAGATTTTGTAACTCTGGATCACGCCTCCCGCTGATTTCTGCCTGCGCAAAGACGGTTGTATTAAAGCCAGGGGCCGTGTCGATTGCTGGCCAACCCCTTCTGGTGGTGGCGGTGCTGCTCGGAGACCCCCTCTATCAGCCTTTCAGGCAGCGCAGCACACAGTCCCGGTCTCAACTTTTGAAAGCATCGGTCGATCATGAACTATAGCGAACTATTGAAAGCGCAGAAGATGCTGGGGCTAGGCGAACGGGCAAGCCTCAAGGAGATCAAGGACCGTTACTGGGAGCTGGCCCGGCAGCATCATCCCGATGCCGGTGGGGAGGAAACCGAGGCGATGCAGGAGATCAACGCCGCCTATGCGCTGCTACTCGCCTATCTGGCGGATTACCGGTTTTCCTTTGCCGAAGAGGAATTCTACGAACAGCAACCGGAAGAGCGCTTGCGCCAGCAGTTCGGCGACGATCCCCTGTGGGGCAACAAGTAGCCGGGGCGAAGCTTTACGCCTCCTCGACAACCTTCTGCAGCGCTTTGACCATCTCACCTTTTATGCGCTTCCGGTAAACCTCTCCCCTGATCCGGGGTATTTTCATCAACAATAGCATCAAGCCGTTTCTCAGTCGGCTGCGCCAGTCTCGGTGCGGAAAGTCGTAGCTGCCATGGGCCTTGAAGTAGCGGTGGTCGGCGATGAAGGGGAAGCGCAACCGGCCCCAGATCGCGTCCCGCAGCAGCTTGTGGCCGGCGATGCCGAGGAAGGTCCGTGGTTTGCGGTAATTTTGCTGGCTGAAGGTTATTAACTGCCGGGCCAGCAGATCGAGCTGGTTATCGAGAGTGACAGAGTCGTTGTCTTCGTCGCTGACAATGGCCACCAGGTTGGCTTCCATCATTTCGAAATAGGCTTCGAGGATTTGGCGCAGGTTGGGATTTCCACTCAGCGGCCCTGCGATGACAAAACCGACCTGTTTGTCTTTTATGGCCGGTATGTGGCCCATAAAGAAAGAGCGGTCGAAAAAGGCCTTCCAGCGGGCCGAAAGATAACGATCCCGAATGGTGCCGGCATAGATGAGGATATCGGCGGTCATTACCCGGTCGCGGTAGAAGGGGATGAAATCGTCCCGATCTTCCAGCGGGCAGCAGTTGTCGTAACCGCATTGAATACAGCCCAAACAACTGGTTCTGATTTTCAATTTCTGAAGATTGACGACCTCTGCCCGACCACCGAAACGGGCCTGCAGGCGATTCACCATTTGTGCTTGATTGTCGGCAGGGTCTTCGCTGTCGGTGACGATAAGCACCTTACGGTCGCTGGCGTCCAGAGCGCTTGGGGGCGGACCTGGCCGATAAGCGGGCGCCTCGACCGCTGCCGGTTGCACAGTGCGGAAGGTTGGCTGCTGTTGTTCGATGGTCTGTAGGGCGTTGTCGGCAAACATCAGCAGCCGGTGGCGTTTGTCGGTGTCGAGAAGGTCCTGCATGTCGGCCGAGAAGGCATCGATAAAGCGCATTTGCAGGTCGCCGCATACGGCACGGATATACTGCAGGGCGGTGTGATCGTAGAAGTGTATCGAGGTGGCGATGGCCAGGGCATATTTGCCATCAAAAGCCGAGGTGGCCTGCCGTTCCCAGATCAGTTCAATAAACCGCTTGTAATGGGCGTGGACCAGCAGATAGTAAAGGGGAAAGCTCCACAGCACAGCGTCCGCCGCCGCGACTTGGTCGATGACGGCTGCAAACCGCTGTGGGTCACTCTCGATCTTTTGCAGGTCGCGGGCGATGTGCAGGACGGCGAAGTCGTGCTGCGCAAACTTCTTTTCCAGGTAGCGGACATACTGCAGGGTGACGCTTAGTTCGCCCTTGGGACTGCCGTTCAGCACGATGATATTCATTGAGCCCTCCTGAATGATGACATCTACCGGTCAGTATCGTTTATTCAATTTAACCAAGTTTATCACCAATGGAAGGGAGCACCGGGCGGTTTGGTTGTTTTTTATTCGATACCTTATAAATTCGGATCGTTGCCAGACTTTGGTCTGTTGATAAACTTGAGACAAGGCTGAGCAAGGGGTGAGCAAAACGGGAGGAGCGGATGGAGTTTCTCAGACGGTTGGACATCGAGGCCTTCAACAACGGCGCTTCCACCGGTCAACGCTGGGCCGAGGATAGCGGTGGGGCGGCCTTTCGCAGCATTTCCCCGGTGGACGGCCGGACCATTGCCGCGGTGCGACCGGCCTCGGCGGCGGCCTGCGAGCGGGTGATCGCCAGCGCAGAGAAGGCTTTTGCTGTCTGGCGCCAGCGGCCGGCACCGCAGCGGGGCGAGATCGTGCGTCAGATCGGGCTGCGGCTGCGGGAGCGCAAAGAGGATCTCGGCACCCTGGTTTCCTACGAGATGGGCAAGTCGCTGCAGGAAGGCCTCGGCGAGGTCCAGGAGATGATCGATATCTGCGACTTTGCCGTCGGTCAGTCGCGCATGCTCTATGGTTTGAGCATGCATTCCGAACGGCCCTGCCATCGCTTGTACGAGCAGTACCACCCTTTAGGAATCGTCGGTGTCGTTACGGCCTTTAACTTCCCTGTGGCGGTCTGGGCCTGGAATGCCATGCTCGCCGCTGTTTGTGGCGATGTCACTATCTGGAAACCTTCCTCCCAAGTACCCCTGTCGGCCATCGCTGTGCAGAAAATCGTCTCTTCAGTGCTGCAGGACAACGATCTGCCGGAAGGGATCTTTTCCCTCCTCATCGGTCCCGGTGCCACCGTTGGCGAGATCCTGTTGCAAGACCGGCGTTTGCCGCTGATCTCCTTTACCGGTTCGGTGCCTACCGGCCTTCATGCAGCGGAAGTGGTGGCGCGGCGCCTCGGGCGTACTCTGCTGGAACTGAGCGGCAACAACGCTATCATTCTTACTGAACACGCTGATCTGCAGTTGGCTTTGCCTGCGGTGGTGTTCGGGGCGGTAGGTACCGCAGGGCAGCGCTGCACTACCACCCGTCGGTTGATCGTTCATGAACAGATCTACGATAAGGTAAGCGAGGCGCTGCTGAAAGCCTACCGGGGGCTGAGTATCGGCCATCCCCTTGACGAGACCAATCATGTCGGTCCGTTGATCGATACCCGAGCGGTAACCGCTTTCCAGGACGCGCTGTCCGCGGTAAAAGAGCAGGGTGGGCGTCTTTTGTACGGTGGCGAGGTGTTGATGGACCAGGGCTATGAGTCGGGCTGTTACGTGGTCCCGGCCATCGTCGCGGCTGAAAATCATTACCCCATTGTCCAGCAAGAGACTTTCGGCCCGATCCTCTACCTCATCCGTTACGCTGGCGAAGTGACTGAGGCCATTGCTTTGCAAAACGATGTTCGGCAGGGACTCTCTTCGGCTATTTTTACCGATGATCTTCGCCAGGCCGAAACCTTTCTTGCCGCCTCCGGCTCCGATTGTGGCATCGCCAACGTCAATATCGGTACCTCGGGAGCGGAGATCGGTGGTGCATTTGGCGGTGAAAAAGAGACCGGCGGCGGTCGCGAATCGGGATCCGATGCCTGGAAGGTCTACATGCGTCGGCAGACGGTAACCATCAACTACGGTCGTGAGTTGCCCCTGGCACAGGGGATTCGGTTTGAGCTCGGCGATTGATGGCATTTGTTCTGAAATAAGATGCAAAAGCATTCACCGCGAAGCGCACGAAGTACATGAAGAAAACCAAAATTATCAATGAATAAAGAACTTGCCCTTCTTCGAGATCTTCGTGGTAATAGACTTGTTTTTTTGTTTATGAAGACCTTTTTTGCATTGCAGTCTCTTTGAATTGTACTCGGTAAAAGGAGCCCAAGGTGATCCAACCCCATGAGGTAAAAAAGATCCTGTCCCGCCATCTGCTGACCGAGGGTTACGACATCATCCTCGATGTAAATCGGTCCTGCGGTAGTTGGTTTGTCGATGAGCGTAATGGCGAGCGCTATCTCGATTTTTTCTCCATGTATGCCTCCATGGCGGTCGGCTACAATCATCCCCGCCTGTTGGAAATCGAAGCCCAGTTGGGGCGGCTGGCGGTCAATAAACCCTCTAATTCCGATGTCTATACCACCGCGATGGCCGAGTTTGTCGAGACCTTCTCCCGCCTGGCTATACCGAACTATCTACCCCATGCCTTTTTCATCGATGGCGGAGCTCTGGCCGTGGAAAATGCCCTCAAGACCGCCTTCGACTGGAAGGTGCGCAAGAACCGTATGGCTGGCCATCGAGAGGATACCGGCAGTCAGGTGATCCACTTTCGGCAAGCCTTTCACGGCCGCAGCGGTTACACCCTGTCCCTGACCAATACCCACGATCTGCGTAAAATCAAATTTTTCCCTACATTCGATTGGCCGCGTATCGTTAATCCAAAGGTAAGCTTTCCCCTTGACGAAGAGAATCTGGCACAGGTCCGCACACTGGAAGCCCAGGCACTGACCGAGATCGACCGGGTCATTCAGGAGCATGGAGCCCATATCGCCGCCTTGATTATTGAGCCGATTCAGGGGGAAGGGGGGGACAACCATTTCCGCCGGGAATTTTTACAAGCCTTGCGCACTATTTGCGATGAGCACGACATTCTGTTGATATTTGATGAGGTACAGACCGGTGTCTGTCTCACCGGTCGTTTCTGGGCTCACGAGCACTTCGATGTGAAGCCGGACATTCTGGCTTTTGGGAAAAAGACACAGGTCTGCGGCATCCTCGCCTCACGGCGTATCGATGAGGTCGGCTGTCACGTCTTTAAGGAGCGTAGTCGTATCAA
>LGVE01004373.1_pt1 | contig 11795 bp, 12 predicted proteins | sample 469871 | NCBI WGS metagenome assembly LGVE01 (sample SAMN03893561, study PRJNA290197) | marine sediment metagenome | material: sediment; isolation source: combined push core samples #3730, #5133, and #5579 collected at Hydrate Ridge | place: Pacific Ocean: Hydrate Ridge | reverse complement strand
TGCATAAGCAGGCTTTCTATTTCAAAATCATGTCAGTTACCCTTAGATTTGAAGTGGATACGTCTAAACAGATAAAATCTAATTTTAACCTTTTTTTCAACCGCATCATTTAAATGATTTTAACACTATTCTACTGCAATAATCTTTTTAGGATACGAGAATATGAAAGGGATAATACTTGCAGGGGGTACAGGTTCACGGTTATACCCACTGACTAAAGTAACAAATAAGCATCTGCTTCCTGTCTATGACAGGCCTATGATCTTTTATCCGCTACAAACGCTTCTTGATGCGGGAATAAATGAGATCATGATTGTGTCAGGTAAGGGGCATGCAGGTCATTTTCTCGAACTGTTAGGTTCGGGTTCTGATTGGGGTGCACGATTTACTTATGAGATTCAAGATGAGGCCGGGGGTATTGCCCAGGCTCTGGGGCTGGCTGAGGATTTTGCTGATGATGAGGATGTGGCTGTTGTTCTGGGTGATAATATCTTCCAGGATGATGTCAGCGAGGCTGTGCAGGCGTTTAAGGTTGGAGGTCATATTTTTTTGAAGAAGGTTGAAGATGCTTGTAGGTTTGGTGTGGCGCAGATTGAAGGGGATGGTGTTATTTCTATTGNNGGTGAGCTTGAGATTACGGATGTTAATAATGAGTATATTAGACTTGGTGAGATGAGTTATAGTTTGTTGGATGGGTATTGGACTGATGCCGGGACGTTTGAGAGTTTGTTGAGGGCCGGGAATATTGTGGAGAGTTATATGGATAACCAGGCTTGATACGTGAGGAATTATGATCAATGTTACTAAAACTTATTTACCTAACAAAGCAAAATACAAGTCCTATATCGACCATATTTACGAATCTGGCTGGCTTACCAACAATGCCCACTTGCTTAAAGAGCTTGAAGCACGGCTACAAGTGCACCTGGGTGTAAAACATTTAATTCTCGTTGCCAACGGCAGTCTTGCGCTGCAACTCGCCTACAAAGCGCTTGATCTTAAAGGTGAAGTGATTACCACGCCGTTTAGTTTTATCGCCACTACTAGCACCTTGGTCTGGGAAGGGCTAAAACCCGTATTTGCAGATATAAGTCCCAATAGCTTCAACCTTGACCCTATGCAAATAGAAAAACACATAACCACGCACACAAGTGCTATCGTGCCCGTACATGTATTTGGCAATCCATGTGACATTAAGGCCATCCAGTACATCGCACAAAAGCACAACTTAAAAGTTGTCTACGACGGAGCACATGCGTTTGGTGTCAACTACAAAGGCCAAAGCGTCTTTAACTACGGCGACATCTCCACACTCAGCTTCCACGCCACCAAACTGTTCCATACCATTGAAGGCGGTGCGATTATCACTAATGATGACGAGCTAGATAAAAAGATCCGCCTACTCATCAATTTTGGAATTACCGGCCCTACAACAATCGAAGGCCTCGGCATCAACGCCAAAATGAACGAATTTGAAGCCGCCATGGGTTTATGCGTACTCGATGAAATTGAAACCATTACCTCACAAAGAAAACACATCTGGCAATCTTATCAAACAGAGTTGGAAGGCTTGGTGGAGTTTCAAGCGTTTAACCCCCACGCCAACAATAACTATGCCTATGCGCCCGTGTTGTTCGAAACCGAAGCGAAGCTGCTCACAGCACAAAAAGCGCTCAATGATAACGGCATTGTTCCACGGCGTTATTTCTACCCTAGCTTAGACACGCTCGACTATTTGCAAACAGATCAGGTCTGCGCCCACTCGTGCGACATTGCCAATCGGATCCTATGTTTGCCGATTTACTCTGGTCTGGTTAAACAAGAACAAAATTTAATAACCTCAATTTTAAGAAATGGAATGTAAATATGAATATATTGATAATCGGCCAATGTACATTGCATTGGGGGAGAATGGAGTTTGGAAACATCGGTAACTATTACATAATAGAGCCTTTTATGCGTGAACTACATGTAGTATTTCCTGATAGTACAATACGAACAACAATGCAAATGTCACAGCGTTTCTGTGATGCTGAGCGGGTAGATGTGGTACCGATAGAATTCTACTATGGCTGGAAAGAAAACGAGCTTACTTCAGTAGAACAAGAATTAGCCATATCTGAATCCTATAAATCAACAGGAAAGCTTGATAGCACTACGTCCTACATTGAAACCGTAATGTGGGCTGATTTAGTTATCGATTTCAGTGGTGACATATGGGGTGATAATGCAAACTTCCTTGGACAAGATCGCTTTAAAATTGGCTTACTAAAAGATCAAATAGCTATAAATCTCGGTAAGAAGACGGTTATGCTTGCGGGTTCACCTGGGCCATTTTCTAATGCTAAAATTAAGTTACTTGCCAAAAAAGTCTATCAGCAGTTTGATTTGGTAACGAACCGTGAACCCATCAGTACAGAACTCTTAAATAAAGATGGGTTTGATACTAGCAAGACACAAAGTCTAGCCTGCCCCGGATTTTTATTTGAACCAGCCAACGGCCCAAAAGTTGAAAAACTTTTAGAAAGCGAAGGATTAGCGAAAACCGATCGAATAAAACCAATTGTTGGCTTTATTTTATGTGGTTGGAATTTTGAAACTGGCCCTTATGACAAATATCCAAGAGATGACCTGGAGTATATTAAGTTTGCTGAGGCAGTAGAGTTTATAACTGAAATACTTGGAGCACAAGTTTGCCTCATGTCCCATTCAAATGGTTTTGATATTCCACCAGCACCTTTTGTATTAAAGCATGGTCGTGATTATCCAATAACCAAGCAGCTTGAAAAAGTCATCGACGAGCGTGGTATTGCTAAAGATTTCATTACGCTTAATGGTGTGTACGATACTTGGCAAACCAAAGCAATTGTGGGTTCTTTTGATATGTTGGTGAGTGGCCGTGTTCATGCTGCGGTTGCAGGTCTTTCGCAATCTGTTCCGACTGTCATTATTGATTATGGGCATGAGCCAAAAGCGCATAAGTTGATAGGTTTTGCAACAGTAGCTGGTGCTCAAGAATATGTGGGAGATCCTTCCAATCAAAATGATTTGAGGCTAAGAATTGGGAAGTGTTGGGGCAATAGAGAAGCATACAGAGACCATCTTAATCAACATATTCCTAAAGTGAAACTGATGGCAAAGAAAAATTTTGAGCTATTAAAGGAGCTTTTTTAAATGGCTGAAACAGTAAATGTTGCCATTATGCAGCCATATTTTTTACCTTATATCGGCTACTGGCAACTGATTAATGCAGTTGATAAATTTGTGGTGTATGATAATATTGAATATAGTAAAAAAGGCTGGATAAACCGAAATCGTTTTTTACAAAACGGCAAGGATGAACTATTTACTATTCCTCTAAAAAAAGATTCTGACTATTTGTATATTCGTGATCGCTATTTGTCAGATAACATTGAAGCAGAACAAAAAAAAATTCTTCGAAGATTTGAAAATGCTTATCGAAAAGCCCCTTATTATGAAGAGGGCATTGTATTACTAAAAAACTGTTTATTGTTTGATGAAATGAAGTTATTTCAATATATTTTCAACTCTATAAAAACAGTCTGCGCCTATTTGGACATTAAGACGAAACTCGTTGTGTCATCAGAACTTGAAATGGATCACTCTCTCCGAAAAGAGCAGCGTGTTATCGCTACTTGTAAAGCACTTGAAGCGACCGACTATATAAATCCGATAGGCGGTATAGATTTGTATAATAAGCAGGGCTTTATTAAACAGGATTTAAACTTGTATTTTCAGCAAGTAAAACCTTATTCATATACACAGTTTGATAATGAGTTCGTGCCACACTTATCAATTGTAGATGTTGTTATGTTCAATAATAAAGCCGAACTAAACTTTATAATTAATGGCATGGAGTTAATTCAATCATGAATAAACCTTTAATTTGTAATGATGATAACAGAATAAAACGATTTTTAGAAGTTGCCGACTCTTATTTTTTTCCACCACTTAGTACTCGTGTTGATATATCAACTTACTCAAAAAAATTATCTGAAAATGCTTTAAATATATTTATATGCAATCCAGAAGAAGATATTGCACACGCAGCGGTTTATGTGAATGATGAAGTTGAATTTATAGCTTTTCTTTCAACCATCTGTGTATTGCCAAATTTTCAAGGTCAGGGCTATGCAAGTAAACTTCTTAATTTATGTATAGAACATGCAAGACAAAAGGGGATGCATTTTTTTGATCTAGAAGTTGATATTAATAATAAAGATGCAATTTTGTTTTATAGGCGTAAGGAATTTGAAATTTCTTCTGTTATGAGTTCTCAGAAAAGGATGATTATGCAGTTTAAGTTATTTTAATAAAAATGACCTTGTAATTATAAGTTGTAAACTCAAAACAAGTTGATTTTTTCCAAACCTACTGAATTAGTAAGTAATAAACAAAAGGAACACATATGAACATTCAAAATCTATTAACCCAATACACAACCTTACTGCAAACCAACGTATCACAAGACACACCAGTGCATTGGGTGTTTGATTCGGCGTTTAACTATTTCTATACGGGCGAGCTATTGGCTAAGCAGGGCGATTTTCAGTTGTTTATCAGCCTTAAAAGCCGCTCTGGAGCGGATGGGATGGGTGCAATAGCGATGTTAGAGATGTTCGGCAAGCAAACTACAAGGTTAGTTAAATGACCCTCGCAAAAAAAACCACAACCGGAATCCTCTGGAATTTCACTGAACAGCTGAGTACGCGCGGTATTGTGATCGTCGTTACCTTGCTGTTGGCGCGTTTTCTAGATCCTGCAGATTTTGGGTTAGTGGCAATGATGGCGGTATTTATCGCCGTGGCTGGCATTTTTATGGATTCGGGCTTCAAGCAAGCACTTATTCGTAAGCAAGGCGCAAGTCAGGTAGATTTCAATACCGCGTTTTATACCAACTTAGCACTGGGTGTTTTGTCTTATCTGTTATTGTTTAACGCCGCGCCGTTTATTGCGGATTTTTATGAAGAAACAAGGCTGACCGACCTGATCCGCGTCGTTGGTATTGTGATTCTGATCAATTCGTTTCAGGTGGTGCAGAGTGCCATTCTCAATCGTGCCTTAAACTTTAAGGCCCAGTTGAAAGCGACAGTGCCCGCTAACATTATTTCAGGCATTACCGCTGTTGTACTGGCTTATATCGGCTGGGGCGTATGGGCGCTGATTGCACAAATGCTGATCGCAGCGTTTTTGGTCACGGCGTTTTTGTGGAGTATGAAACTTTGGCGACCTACGCTTACCTATAGCATCCAATCACTGAATGACATGTTCGGTTTTGGCTTTAAGTTGTTTTTAGCAGGTTTGATCGATACCGTGTTTAGAAATATGTATGTGGTGGTGATTGCCAAGATATTTAGTAGCACAGTAGCGGGGTATTATTTTTTTGCTGAGAAGATCAAGGAGTTGATCATCAATCAGATCGTCAATTCTATATCTACTGTGACCTATCCTGCGCTGGCGACCATGCAAGATGACAATGTGAGCTTAAAAGCAGGGTATCGCAAAGTCATTCAAATCACTACATTTTTACTTTTTCCCGCGATGGCGCTGACGGCGGCGTTGGCTAATCCGCTGTTTAGTGTACTACTGCCTGACCAATGGATGCCAGCGGTACCCTATTTGCAATTGATGTGTGTCGCAGGGTTGTTGTATCCTTTGCACACAATTAATCTGGATATTCTTAAAGTCAAAGGCCGTTCAGATCTGTTATTATATCTGGAAATTGTCAAAAAGGCCAGCATTGTATTGATTTTGTTTGTCAGTGTACAGTACGGCGTGATCGGAATTTTAATCGGGCAGATTCTCAGCTCTCTGCTGGCCTACTTACCCAATAGCTATTTCTCTCAGAAGCTCATTGGCTATTCGGTGCATGAACAAATCGGTGATTTTCTTCCATGCCTGATGTTGTCTGGTACAGTTGCTGGGGTAGTGTATGTTACCATGTCAATGTCTACCCTGTCCGCCTTAGCGGAATTAATCGTGTTTAGCATCGCAGCGGTGACGCTGTATTTACTAGGAGCTTATGCGTTGAAACTGCAAGCCTTTATCCTTACTTTACAAATAGTAAAAGAACGTATAACATGACTATCGATTAAATATAAAATTGAACAAATTAAACTTCATCACATAATTAAAATAAATGAAACAAGGATGTAAAAGTGTATAAATGATGAAGTTTATACTTCTTCAAAATTTAAAATAACCAATAGTCATATAATAAGAGAATATGTATGATAATTATTGTTTCCTTTATAGGGGGTAGATTATGAAGACATCTTCTTTTCAGCGGGGATTTAGTTTTATTAAACGGCAGCTTTATAGGCATACTGGTTACCAAAAAGTTTGTGTTATTTGTGATAGCCATGTTGGTAAGTTTCTGCCTTACAGAAATGGAAAAAGAGCGCCACTTATGGTTGCACTTGATTGTGTCGGCAGTGATGTTAACAATTTTGAATGTCCAAGATGTGGTTGCCATGACCGCGAACGTCATTTGTTTCTCTATCTAAAGAAGCTTGAATTATTTGATAAGTTTGCTGATGCTTCTATTTTGCACTTTGCACCTGAGCATTGTTTGTCCACACTTATAGAAAATAAAAAACCTATGAAATATATTCGCGGTGATCTTTACCCAAAGACTTCAGATATTGAAAAGATAGATATGCAATCTATATTGTATCCAGATGAATACTTTGATTTTGTAATTGCTAACCATGTGCTTGAGCATGTAAGTGATGATTTGGCTGCGCTTTCAGAAATTAGAAGAGTGCTTAAAGTGGGTGGTTACGCGTTCCTTCAAACACCGTTCAGTCCAACATTAAGTAAGACTTTCTCCGATTCAGGAATTGATACTGATTTCGCTAGATATCACGCTTATGGCCAAGAGGACCATGTCAGGTTATACGGTAATGATATAGTGGAACGATTTGAATCAGTAGGCTTTAAATCTCATATGGTTTCTCATAATGATGCTATAGTAGAAATTGAACCAACTCGTCACGGAGTTAATGTAAATGAGCCATTTTTTTTGTTTGAGCGAATGCCATAGGCATTAACCCTTACTTTATAAATAATAAAAGAACATATAAATACAAATTGTTAGTATTCAGCCACCCTCTAAACAGTTTATTTTTCAAAAAAACCATCCTAACCGAAAAATCAATATATTTTGACGTAATTTAAATTAATATTCAGAACCAACAAAATTTATCTTTAATCAGAGGGGATTATATAGAACGTGAAGAGATTATTACAGCTTATCAAGCTGGTCCAGAAGCAGACCAAATCGAAAAATCTCCTCGACTGCTTCGTAGACTTTAATGGCGATATTCTCAGGTTTGTGTATGATTTTAAGGTCCCATTTGATAATAAACAAGCAGAGAGGGATGTCAGAATGATGACAGTACAGCAGAAAATATCATGTACTTTTAGAAGTATTCATGGTGTACGTTCTTTTTGCCGGATTAGAGGGTATATCTCTACTATGAAAAAGAATAAGCTTTCTGTTATTGATGCAATTGAAGCGGTATTTAATGGAAGACCATTTGTTCCATTTGTGGATAGCGTATAAGTGGATATTTTAGTTTCAGAACTGAAGAAATTACAAAAGTTGGGTGAAATAAGAGAAGGGCTGAATAGTTACTAAAAATTAAAGGAATCAATATGGCAAATCTAAGAACTGAAAAAGAGATTATGCAGGCATGGAATCTCATGAATAAACCGCTGGTTAGCGTAGCGTGCATAACCTATAATCATGAAAAATACATAGAAGATACTATCAAAGGCTTTCTCATCCAAGAAACCGACTTTTCTTTTGAAATCCTTATCCACGACGACGCCTCCACCGACAACACCGCCAATATCGTGCGTGAGTATGTAGAAAAATACCCAAATATTATAAAACCAATTTTTCAGACGGAGAATCAATATTCTAAAGGGTTTAAGATGAACCCTAAATTTAATTTTCCCAGAGCTAAAGGCAAATATATTGCATTATGTGATGGGGATGATTATTGGACAGACCCAAAGAAATTGCAGATTCAAGTATTATTTTTAGAAGAAAACCCAGATTATGTTATTACATATGCAGCCGTTAAAGCATTTGATGAAAATGGAGTTATAGAGACTTATGTTGGTGGGGTTTTGAACGATTTAAGTGAAGAACAACTCAAAAGAGCTTCCCCGATTAATACGTTGACAACTTGTTTTAGAAATGTGATAAATGAATATCCCCCTGAGTTTTCAATTGCAAAAATAGGGGATTTAACAATTTGGTCATTACTCGGTGCTTATGGTAAAGGAAAATTTATTCGCGAAATTAAACCCAGTGCCTATAGAGTACATGACGGGGGCATTTTCTCTAAACAATCTTCAATAGAACAAAATTACATGGTTTTGGCAACATACACATCTTTAATGTTGTATTACATGAGAGTTGGTGATGAAAAAACTGCTAATTACTTCATGTGGCGTGTAATGAGATCTATATATTCCAATGCCGATGTCCTGCAAATAGAAAAATTATTTTTAGGCTATTTGCTTAGAAGGATTTTAAATAAATTATTGTTCTGGAGAAAAAATTGAAGGCATTTTCTTAGCTAGTGTCAGAGGCATGCGTTTATATACAATTGCTAAAAGCGTTTGCAAGCAGTTGATGCAAATTTACGACAAAACCATAGTGCATTACCAATTACAGAAGCGACTTCAAAGCAATCGATGCAGATTGAAAACAAAACAAGCGGTACCAAAAGAGGAGGAAAAAATTGTAGAAGAGGCGGGTGCAAATCATTGGATTGACACGAATGTAGTTGAGAAGATTGAGATAACCCATAAGCAGGAAAAAAGGGGCCGTCTGGGATACAATACCCGATATGTGGCTATTGAGCATACCCGTTTCCAGGTTAACTGGGAAATTGATAATACAAATGTGAAAGCCGACGCTTACAGCGATGGCATGTTTTTGTTATCTACCAATTGTGAGGATATTTCGTACAAGGAGATCTTAGAAAAATCAAGTATCAACCAAAGTTTGAGAAGCGTCATGAGAAGTTTAAAACAGTATATGGTATAGCACCTGTTCTCTTGAAAAACATCACTCGTGTTGAAGCTTTATTTTTCATCTTTTTCATTGCCATTTTGGTCAAGTCGGTTATTGAACGCGAAATGAGATTAAATATAAAAAAGGATGGATTGAAAAGCATTCCAATTTATCCTGAAAAGCGTCAATGCGCTTCACCTACTGCGGATAAAGTGTTGAATTTATTCAACAATATACAGTGACACCATCTTAAGGATAATGGAGTACTTGTTAAAACGTCCAACCTAAAACTGAATGAAGTTCAGGCATTTGTTTTGGATTTATTAAAGATACCTCAGAGTGTTTATATTGAATATTGTTGATTCTATGTCAGCAGGAATAAGTACGATTAAAAGATAAATGAGATGTGCGGAAAGTAAGCTTTAAATAAGTTAGCTTTACTTATATTAGGTAAGGGTCATAGAACTTAATGATAAAATTCATGAATATAAATAACAGCGTATTTAAATGGTTCATAAAAAAGTCTTTTCCAATTTTCCAGCGAATAGGGTCTTATATCACCATGAATCATTATCATAAACCCATACCTGATGCGAGGACATTGAAAGAGGAGTTATGGTCAAACCATTATGAGCTCATTGGTATTGATATAAGGGAAAAAATCCAAATTAACCTTCATTATCTATTGCATTTCAAATTCAAATGGAAATATGAAAGATTTTCTCGAAACAAGATAATGATTACATATCAGTCCTGTGTAAACAATGGTGCATTTGAATCTTTGGAAAGTGAAATTTTATCTAGTATAATCCGTTATTTCAAGTCCAAAAAAATTATTTGGATTGAGGCAGATAATTCAACCTATTTGGCTGATCAAGCTATTTTAAAAGATAAAGAGGAGGAGGGAGATGGATGTGAACTAATGGCTATCGAGCCATATCAAAATTACTTTATGAACATCGGATTCCCAGGCCTTTCTGAATTGATACATGATGAATCCAGAATATTGGAAAGAGTATTCTTTTAATATAAGGGATAAAACAGACTGACATGGAATTTTCTAATAAGAAAGAGCATATGAAAGGTGGAAACATGGACATGCCAAAAGTCGCTATTATTATTCTTAATTGGAATGGTTGGGAATATACATTAGAATGTTTGGAATCGTTATATCAGATTACATACCCAAATTATGATGTTGTTATAGTGGATAATGGTTCAGAAGATGAATCTAAAAAAAAGATTAAAGAATACTGTGAAGGAAAAAGAAAGATAAAATCTAAGTTTTTTAAGTATGATTCCAATAATAAACCAATAACAATTATAGAATATTCAAAAAAGGAAACAGAATCTATTAGCGAATATAAAGAAAATATTATTGAAAAATTGCCTTCAAATAAAAAACTCATACTTATTAAAAATGAAAAAAATTATGGATTTGCGCAAGGGAATAATATTGCAATTCATTATGCACTAATGAATCCAGAAGTTAGATATATTGCCACATTAAACAACGATATGGTGATTGATAAATTATGGTTACAACGATTAGTAGAAATAGCAGAAAAATATGCCAATATAGGCAGTTTTGCTTCCAAAATACTTTTTTATGATAACCCTGATATAATTAATGCTGCAGGCGACATAATTCTTAAAGATGGATCTGGATTAAATAGGGGATTAAATGAAAAAGACACGAGTCATTATAAAAAATCGGAAGAAGTATTTGGTGCATGTGCTGGAGCAGCATTATATAAGAGAGAATTATTAAATGAAGTAAAGTTCGGAACTTTAGAATACTTTGATAAAGAATTTTTTGCATATATTGAGGATTTGGATTTAGCATATAGGGCAAGATTAGTTGGCTGGGGTTGTTTATATGTTCCATCTGCTATTGTATATCATCATCATTCAGCAACAGCAGGAAAATTTTCAAAATTTAAAGTTTATCAATGCGAAAGAAATAGGATATGGAACTTAATAAAAAATTACCCCATTAAATATATAATTCTTACTCCAATATATTACACACCACTCAAATTATTTTTACTTTTCTTTGCAGCACTGAATAACAAGGGACATGGAGTTCATTATGTTGAAAGAATTGGTATTCATAAATTAATTATAATTATGAGTGAGGCATGGCTTGATTCGATTAAGAAAATTCCTAATATGATAAAAAAACGTAGACACATCAGAAAATTGAAGAAAATAAATAATAGAACCATTGAAAAATGGTTTAATGATTTCTATGTCCATAGATAACTTTTTTACTCTAAAATATAGTTTTTTTTAAAATGGAAATATCTACTATATTCCTAAGATAAAAATAGTATAATACTGGCATATCATGATTTTTATTCATACATTGTTATGAATTTATATAATTCACTCTTACCTATTTTTCTTAATTGTAAATTTGTATTATTTAATTCATACTCGACTAAGCTTGTATTGACTGAATATGCATAAAAATAAATAGAAACATTTTTTTCATAAAGATTAGCTGCAATTTCAGCTATTTCTTTTTCTTTCCTCTCTTTTGGAAGATAGTTGATAGTAGCTACTTTTCGTGTTGGGTAAACAATTTTATCCAAACCCATTATAAAAATGATAGAATTAGATTCAGTATTTGTCTCAATGTGATTCACAATATTATTGTATCCTTCTCTTACTTTCCACTTTTGTTCCAATTGAGGGTAAGTAATAAAAATACAACTAATTATAAACAGCATAATAA
>LGVE01182862.1_pt2 | contig 11797 bp, 11 predicted proteins | sample 469871 | NCBI WGS metagenome assembly LGVE01 (sample SAMN03893561, study PRJNA290197) | marine sediment metagenome | material: sediment; isolation source: combined push core samples #3730, #5133, and #5579 collected at Hydrate Ridge | place: Pacific Ocean: Hydrate Ridge | reverse complement strand
TTGTAGAAGAAATAGTAAACAGTTTTAAAAATGGAGAAAAAGAACATGAAGATTTCTATATTCAAATGGGTAAAATGTTTGTCTATATAAGATATTACGCAGTAAGAGATAAAGATGGTAGTTACTTAGGAACACTGGAAGTAACGCAAGATATTAAGCCAATCAGAGATTTAGAAGGCGAAAAAAGATTACTAGATAAGTAATAAAAAAAAGCAACTTTATAATAAGTTGCTTTTTATTTTTTATAAACTAGGTGTTTTAACATTTAAGAAAGAAAAATTAACACCTTGATTTGCTTTAACTGACATAAAAACATTAGGAGGACAAATTACAACATCACCCTCATCTACTAAGTTTTCATCTTCACCGATAACAATAGTTCCTTTACCTTTAATTACATAAAAGAAAACGTCAACAGGAACAGCGTGAGGAGGAATAACATCTCCCGCATCAAGTAATAAATTTCTTACTGCGGCATTTCTATGACTAATTAGAGTTTTAGTTAAGAAGCCTTTTTTATTGATTTCACCTTTTATTTCTGACATACGAATTACACTCATAGGGTTCTCCTTTTTTTCTTTTATTATGACATTTGGCAATAATCTAGTCAAAGATAACGATAATTATATTAAAGAAGATTGCTTATTTGAAAAAAGGCGATTTATAAACAACGAGGAAAAAGATATGATATTATAGATGTATAAGGATATATATTACTATTTTATTTATGGAGGATAATATTATGGAAATGCTTAAGATTAATAATGAAAAAATACAGCAATTAGATCTTTTTATGAAAGAACTAATTACGGAAACAGACAAATTTAAAAAACGAGATATCTATAATAAATATGAGACATATATTCAGGATATAAAACCATTAGATCTTTTTTATCTTGATATGTATAAGTATGAAACTGTTTATTCTATAGAGGAAATAAAAGAGAATGCTGATAAGTTTGTTAATGTTTTTTATCACGGTCTTTCAAGTATTGAAAAAACATCTTATAGTCATATATTCTTTAATGTATTATTAGAAGAAAATGAAGCGATGGAAAATCATTTAAACGGTCTAAAGAGATACTTTAAAAAGGGGCAAATGAATAGTAATAAAGATGCATTAATCAAAGGATTTGAACAATGCTTACAATTTGAAAAGAAATTTATTAAAAAGGAAAATATTTTGTTCCCGCATTTAGAGAAGACGTTGCCTTCTACAATGCCTTTACAAATAATTTGGACTTTACATGATNNGGACAGTATTACTACTTAATATTTGGGCTTAATATCAAGGATCAGTTAATTTTATTCCCTGTTGCAGAAATGGTGCTATCAGAAGATATCTTAAATGAGATGTATACGGAGTCGTTTGAGTATGGATATTCCTTGATAGATATTGAACCAGATAAATCATATTTCAATGCTAAAGAAGAAACAATCTTTAGTGGTGAGTTTAAAACAAAGACAGGATCTTTGAGTTTCAAAGAAATTGATTTAATCTTTTCATATCTCCCTCTAGATATAACTTTTGTTGATAGAGATAACAAAGTAAAATATTTTAATAACCGAAAAGAAAGACACTTCCCTCGAAATCCCTCAGTAATTGGAAGACTAGTGAAACATTGTCATCCTCCTAAAAGTGTAAAAATAGTTGAAGAAATAATTGATGCATTTAAGTTAGGTAAAAAAGACTTTGCGGAATTTTGGATAACAATGAATGATGTGATGCTTTATATAACCTATGCTGCAGTTAGAGATGAATCAAATGATTATCTTGGAATATTAGAAATATCTCAAGATATCACTAATATCAAAGCTTTAGAAGGGAATAAAAGATTGCTTGACTGGTAAATGTGTAATAAAAAAACAGGAATTTATGAATTCCTGTTTTTAATTACTCTTTTTTAAAAGCACTTCGGAAATGGCTTTCTTCTTTTTTATATACTCTCATAAAGTTTGGTGAATGTTTATAAAATGATAAAGAAGAATATAACACTACAATAATTACTGACATCCAGTTATACTCAAATATAAATAGAGTTAACGGAGCTAAAATTATATATATTAGTGTTCCTATAGCAACATAATCAGTTATAAATGTAGCAACAATTAATACGACTAATAATACTAATCCAATAATTGGTGCTCCACCGATTAAGACACCAACAAAAGCTGAAGTTCCTTTTCCGCCTCTGAATCCCATATAAACTGGATATACATGGCCAATAATTATTCCTAGTCCACCAATGAACCATAATAAATCATTGCCAGGAAAAATAAATCTTAAAGCGATAATAGGAAGTAATCCTTTTAATACATCACTAATACCAACAATAAACCCATACTTAGATCCTAAAGTTACAAAAGCATTAGATGCTCCTGCATTCTTTGTATTAACATCTCTTATATCTATACCCTTCACAAGTTTCCCCGTAATAACTGCTGGACTAATTGAACCAATTAGATACAGCGCGATAAAAACTATGACATATTCCATTATAAAAAACTCCTTCTTGTAAATTACATTTAATTATATAGGAAAAAAATAAAAAATAAAGAACTTTTTAATAAAGCATAAAAGATGAGTGATATTTAAAGCGTGTGATATAATTATAAGTAATAAACATTTAGGAGGATATTATGTTAAATTTTGTATATGATAATAAAACAGAAATAATATTTGGGAAAAATACAGAAACTCAAGTAGGAGAACTTACAAAAAGATTTGGGAAGAAGGTATTATTACATTATGGTAGTGGTAGTATAAAGAAATATGGTTTATATGATAAAATCATTACTAGCTTAAATGAGAGCAATATTGATTATATTGAACTTGGTGGTGTTGTAGCTAACCCTAGATTGGGATTAGTAAAAGAGGGAATTGAGCTATGCAAAAAAGAAAATGTAGATTTTATATTAGCTGTTGGTGGTGGAAGTGTAATCGATAGTGCAAAGGCTATCGCCTTAGGTTTCTATTATGATGGTGATGTTTGGGATTTCTTTAGTGAAGGAATTAGACCTAAAAAAGTATTGCCTGTAGGTACAGTATTAACGATACCTGCTGCAGGAAGTGAAAGTAGTACTGCAACAGTAATTACAAAAGAAGACGGGGAATTAAAAAGAGGATATGGTGATATATCTTTACGACCTAAATTCTCGATTTTAAATCCAGAAATTACTTATACATTACCAAACTATCAGACTGCTTGTGGAGCAGTTGATATGATTGGACATGTCATTGAAAGATATTTTACAAATACATTGAATGTAGAACTTACAGATCGTTTATGTGAAGGAATAATACAAACAGTTATTTCAAATACACCTATAGTATTAAAAGATAATAATAACTATGATGCTCGTGCAGAAATAATGTGGGCAGGAGCTCTAGCTCATAACGGTTTGATTGGAACAGGAAGAGAAGAAGATTGGGCTTCACATGGTATCGAACATGAGTTAAGTGCTCTTTATGACATTGCTCATGGCGCAGGACTAGCGATTGTTTATCCTGCTTGGATGAAATACGTTTATAAACATGACTTAAGTAGATTTGCATTGTTCGCAAATAAAATCTTTGGTATAGAAATAAATCATAATAATTTAGAAGAAACTGCTCTTAAAGGAATTAAAGCATTAGAAGATTTTTATCAAGAAATTGATATGCCAATAAGACTGAATGATATTAATATTGATGACAAACATTTTGAATTAATGGCAAATAAAACAACCAAAGAAAACACAAGACAATTAGGTAGTTTTGTAAAACTAAATAAAGAGGATACAATTAACATCTTAAAACTTGCTTTATAGTTAGATAAATTATGCCTATTCTAGGCTATAATTTGAGAAAAGGTCTTTTATTAATTATCCATGTATTGTATAATTAATTTAGAGATTGCTATGCTTGGATGAAAAAAACCACTTTAAAAAGCGATTTTTCGCTTTTTTTATACATTTATTTTATTACTAGGAGGATAAGAATGGAACTTAATAGGGTCGTTTGTACAACATGTGGGAGCACACTTGAAGCAAGTGTTTCTGATACAGTACTTATCTGTGATGCTTGTGGCAACACATTTTTAGTAACTAATGGGAAAGATTTTGCAGAAAAGAGTGAAGAAGAAAGAGGTAGTATAAAAAAACTTCGTAATAATCTAGAAAGATCTACAGTCGCTGATGACCATAAAAATATCTTGCATTTTTCCAAGGAAATCTTAAGGTTAATCCCTAAAGATTATTTAGCTAATTATTACTATGCATATGCTAATTATGCCTTTGGATCAAGAAGATATTTATTTGATTTTTATAGTCAAACTCTTACTAATTTACCTGAGGAAGCAGATATTATTATCGATCATGTAACAATAAATGGAGATGTCCGTGATAAGGCCTTAATTGAGACCTTTATTGCTAGAAACAACCCGGATAAATTAGATAATTATAGACAAAAATATTTACAGAAACTTATCGACGAAGAGAACTACTCTTTAATCCCTAGAGATGTATTTATATCATTCCGTTCAACAGAAATCTCAATTGCAACTGAAGTATTAGGAGTGCTAGAAAGAGATGGAAATACCTGCTGGATTTCATCGCGAAATTTACGACCAAATGATAGTGAAAACTACTGGTCTAATATAGAAGATGCTATAAAAAAATGTAAAGTATTTCTAGTTATGTCATCACACGATGCGATGATAAGTAGAGATGTGAAAAAAGAACTAGATATTGCAACAAAATTGAATAAACAGAGAATCGAATTTAAAATTGATACAGCAAGACATACTTCCTTTTTTAAGTATTTCTTTGATGGGTGGAAATGGATTGATGCTACAACTGATAAATTCGAAGCATTTACAACATTAAAGAGACGTGTTTACGAATTTATAAATTCCGAAGTGCAAAAAGAATCTATTAGTAAAAGCAAAATGAAATCATCAGAAACTGATGATTATTCTAGAAAGATAAATCGTTCAAAAGTTGAGCTGTTAAGCGCTAACTATACAGGGGCAGTTAACTCAATAAAAGATGCCTTAGGTATTAACCCAGAATCAAGTGAAGCTTGGTGGATGTTATTTTTAGCTGAGAACGAATTTCAAAATACCGAAAAATTTGTTGAATATATTAGTAGAAATCAGTCGTTAAGTAAATTATCTGATTTCTACAATAAAGTTGCTTATAACCAGTTTAAGAAACATGCACGGACTCAAAATGGTAGATTACCAGAAAATATTGTAAAGTTTGAAAAAACTTTATATGAAGATATATTAGCATATTTAAATCAGAAAAACTTGCCAGAAAAAAGCAAAAGAGATTTTCTAAATTCATATTGTCCAACTCATATATTGACAGTATGGGGCAATATGTTTTTACCAAAAGGATTTAAATATGATGATTTAATTAGTGACATGATTGATAATCCATCAAAAATTAAAGAACTAGAAAATATTTTTGAAAACTTTGATGACTTAAAGAATCATTCACAATATGAAACAAGTCATTTAAAAGAATATCACGAAAGATTTTATCATAACCACGCAATGACATTGAAACAAAGAGAATCTAACTTAAAAGAACTAAATCAAGGAATAGATGCCTTATATAAATCAATTGAAGAATTAATTTCAAATGGAAAATATAAAGAATCGTTAAAAAAATCACTTGAATTATTCTATTTTGATAACTCGTCATACGATAAATACTTATATGTATTCTTATCAAAGATTAAGGCAAAGAATACATGCGATGCATATGATGTGTTTTTCAAACTAAGAAAAAAAGATCGAGAATTATTGATAAACTCGATTGTATTCCAAAAATTATTCATTTCAGAAAAGTATCATGATTTAATGAATGATTTAATTCTTCACGCGTTTTATAAAAAACGTAAAAAACATAACCGTATTGAATTGGTGTTAAGAGGTGAAGAAGATGGAATGTAAAGAATGTTTTAAACAATTAAATAAAATGACAATATTTTGCGATCGTTGTGGAGCTCAGTTAACAAAAGATAAGATAGAAGTTAATGTAAACTTATTAGAAAAACTAGTTGCTCCAATTAAAATTGAAAATCCTTATGTAAGAGATCATAATAAGGAAATTAGAAACGCTTTATTCCTTTCAAATATTCGTAAGGATTTTAAAGGAAGAAAGCTAAGATATGTTGATCAGATTATTGATTATACACTTCTAAGAAATTACTATGAGAAAAATAAAAGATTTTTGTTAACTAAGGACTTTTCGAGAAATAAAGCATACGAGATATTTAAAGCTTTTACCGAGAAGAAAATGAATAAAGTAACCATCAAAATTCTTGAAGAAGAATTTCCTGATGATTACAAAGAAAAACGAATTCCGTTAAGTATCATTAATAATGTTGATAAAGTATATATTCCGGAATTCAACTTGAAAAATCTTGGATCAAACAAACTACTATTCAAAACATTAAGTATTATATTTAAACGGATCTTTAGAACAGCCATTTTCATAGGAGTATTAGGAGCAATTGCATACGGAGCACTAACTGTTTTTGACCCGTCAGGTGGTTATCTTGATATGATAATAAATATTCCATTTATAATAGAAGGAGTAATTGTCTTGGTAGTTTTAAGAGGAATACTTAAAGGAATTAAATTATCTAAATTTATACCGTTCACAGATGCAATAAATAGCAATCCGGTTTTCAAAAAATATTTAGCAAATGATGGTAAGAAAAAAATGAAGACTATAAAATATAGAATGAAGAAAGGGCGAGGATAATGGAAAAACTAAGCAAAGCAGAAAAACACGTTTCATTTAAAGGTGATCCTTATTCAGTTATTTGGAGAAGTGATGTATCAGTTTTAACGAAAAAATCTAAAGCTTACTCAAGAAAAGATTGTGATATTATCTTTTTAAGAAAAGGTGCTTATTTAGGTGCTTTTAATGACAGAGAAGAATACTATGTTATCAACGATAAAAAGAACTTCTTCGGTGGATTCAAAAAAGAAAAAGAATTTACGGAATGCCAAATTTACTATATTAATCGCGTTGCTCAATTAGAAAATAAATGGGGAACACCTAATAAAATTGATATCTACGATAAAGGTTATGATATGCATAGTGAAGTTGGAGCAAACGGAAGTTATAAATTTTCTATTAGTAATTCAATGAAACTATTCTCGAAAGTACAAGGAGCAAATGATAACCTAACTCAAGAGATGTTAAGAGATTTCTTTAGATCAGAATTAAATGTTGAAATTAGAAATGCAATTGCAACAGTATTTCTAAAAAACAAATACGGAATTGATGATATCGCAGTTATAACAACTAAAGAAAAGAAAATNNAAATGAAAGAAATATTAGACCCAATTTTTGATGAATATGGCGTTAAACTACAAAAATTCTTTATTGAAAGATTTATCTATGATGAAGAATTCCTAAAATCATTACGTGATACAAGAAAAGAAAGTATCATTAATAGAATGAAATTTGATGACAACAAGGGATTACGCAAAGGACAAAGAAAAGAAGCTAAAAAAACAAAAGTAATAGATACACCAGAAATTAAATTCTGTGGTGAGTGTGGACATCAAAACCCAGCAACTTCTAATTTCTGTAGTAAATGCGGAAGCAAGATATAGGTGATATGATGGCTAGTATGGAAGAAAAAAGAAGAAATACGATAACAAACTTACATGATTTAACTGCACAATTAGATAAATTGCATGAAAAAACTAAGAATAAAAAGTTTAAAAAATATCTTAAAGACTTAAAAGAACAATCAGCTTATAGTGTAAACTCAAATAAGATAATTAGTAAAAAAGACTTAAAAAAAGTTTTTAAATTACTAAATAAAATTTATAAGCATTTATATCATTCAATATGGAATCACGGAAAAATCAAACGTAAACTTAAAAAAATCAACAAGTTACTTGGAATTGTATTGGATTATTAATATAACTGCACCTTTTGGTGCAGTTATTATTATTTCACAACGTAATACAATCATAAAGGTATAAGTAGTCCGAAATATCAGTAAAAAATATTATTTGAATTTATAACATTGTAGTATAATGAAAATAGAAGAGATTAATATTAATCAGTTTTTTTATGTGATATACCATACATAGGAGGATTTAACATGACAATATATTTCGATTTACTTACATCATTTTGGATTTTTGAAAATCTACATTCAAATGTATTTATTGATATTGCATTGCTTGTTGGTATCGGTATTCTTGGTGGGAAAGTTGCTGAATTTTTCCATTTGCCGAGAGTTACCGGATATATTATTATTGGGATGATATTCGGACCAAATGTTTTAAATTTGTTTAATACAGATATGATTGCTGATTTAAAGCCGTTAAAAGTTTTAGGATTAGGATTTATCGGTTATAACGTAGGATTAGAAGTAAACTTTAAAATGTTAAAATATAACCGGAATGCGGTTGTATTTATAACTTTAATCCAAGCTATTGTAACTTTTCTTTTAGTTGGTGGAGCAATATTACTATTTGTAGATGAGTATGCTTGGACATATGCATTAATATTAGGAGCAATTGCCACGGTAACTACTCCTGCACCTATTGTTGCTTGTATCAAAAGTTATCATACAAAAGGAAGATTAACACAACTACTTTGTCCAATGATTGCTCTTGATGATGTTTTTGGAGTAATCCTATTTGCCTTTGTATTACCAATTGCGGTATATTTAGCCGGACATACTGGGGAATCATTAACAGTAGGAGTTCTGCTAGGAGAGCCGCTTTTGAAGATATTATTTAGTATCGGAATTGGGTTAATAATTGGATTAGTTGTTGAAAGATTTATTGAATACTTTAATAAGGGAGATAATATTACAATCTTCTTAATAATTATAATTGGATTATTACTTGGAATTGGATTTAGTTATATGTTAGATATATCAACAATTTTATTACCTTTAACAATCGGAACAGTTTTATCGAATAGATTATCATTTGAACTCCGAGAACAAGTAAGATCAGTATCAGATGCCTTTATTCTACCGATATTATTAATCTTCTTTACTTTATCAGGAGCAGAATTGAATATTGGATTATTATCAACCTTAGAAATAATAGGAGTTACATATATTTTAGTTAGAGTATTAGGGAAAATAGTAGGATCAACCTCAGCCGCCTTTATATTAAGAGAAGAAACAAAAGTTAAGAAGTATCTAGGAGCAGCTTTAATACCACAAGGTGGGGTAGCAATTGATATGGCAATCTTAGCGGAAATTAGATTTATTCAATTAGCTCAAGATACTGGAAATAGCGATTACGTTATTATTGGTTCGACAGTATTAACGGTAATTTTAGGAGCAGTATTAATTTATAAAGTATTTGGAGAAATCATTGTTAAATGGGTCTTCCGTAAAGCAGATGAAATTACTATTGATGATCATACTGCGCATAGTCACTTAGTATAAAATAAAAATGGAAATGATTAACTATCATTTCCATTTTTTTCTTTTTCATCATTTCTAAACACGTCAAAGATACTCATTTGATTTTCTTGACTAATTTGATGCATATATAAATCAAGTATTTTTGTAGTTAACTCTTCTTGAGTTCCTTCAGTAGTATTAACGATAAAATCTACATGTTTTAAATTTGTTTTATTAAAATGTTCTTTATCTTTTTCTAAACGATCGATTGTTTCAATTAGGTTATCTCCTCGTTCAAGCATTCTTTCTTTTCGTGTATCTTCACTTGTTTCAAGTAAGATAATAACAGTATCATCAATCTCTTTATCATATATACTATTAGCTCCCACAGGTTCAACAATTAGGACTTTTTCTTTAGTTGCTCCTTTTTTTGGAGTACCGTAATAATTATTGTTATAACATACATGTTCTAAGAACCGGTCTTTCTTAATGCGGTTCTCAAAAACTTTTTTAGAAATAAAATGGTAATCAACCCCATTTTCTTCGTTAGAACGAGGCTTTCTAGAAGTCGTAGTAACCATTTTTTTAAATCCAAAATCCTTAATTAATATTTTAGCAATATCAGTTTTTCCACTAGCGCTTGCACCAACTAAAATAAGCATTATAACCACTCCTAAAAGATACTTAATATTATTATACGTTAATATCTCAAAAAATGATATTAAAATTTTAAGACGATACTAATATAATACTCATACTTAATAATATTTATTCNNTTATTATTGATTTACACTTGAAAAGAGCGACTAAATGCAAGAAAAATTTTGGATAAAAACAGTAATAATTAGTGTTTTTAATGAAAACAATTATTTTTTAAACTTTTTAAACTTTCTTTATTAAGCGAAAATTCATTATATGAAAAAAGTAACGGCTTTAATAAGCCGTTACTTTACTCTTTTAGGGCTAAATTTAGCGCTATTGCGAATTGTTTATTTTTAAAACTACTTAATGTATAATGATTAAAGTAGTGTAATGAAAGCGCTAATAATTAAAAAAAATAATGATTCAGTTAGCAATTTCCATTTACAGAATATTATGAAAATACAACATGATAAAAAACAAGGAAATACTAATTGTTTCTACTAATTAATTTTTAGGAGGGATTAGATGAGTTTAGAAAAAATACTAACAAAGTATCCGCAGAAGAAGGAATATTTGATTGAAATTTTATTAGACGTCGACGAAGACAAAAGTAATCATTTTATTTCTGAAGAAGAAGTAATAACTATCGCTAAGCATTTGAACATCAAAGAGAGTCATGTTTGTAGTGTATTATCTTTTTATACACTTCTTTCATCAAAACAAAGAGGGAAACATATCATTCAAGTATGCAAGGATGTACCTTGTTATTTAAATGATGATTTTAACGTTGTAGAAACAATATCTAAGCATTTAGGAATAGAGATGAATGATACAACCGATGATAAAATGTTTTCTTTAGAGTTTACGGCTTGTATTGGGTGTTGTGAAAATGCACCAGCGATGCGAATAAATAATGAGACTTATACAAATCTTACAAAGGATAAAGTTATTAAAATCATTGATGACTTAGTAGGAGGTAACTCATGATAGAATGTAAAGAACTTACTAAAAGATTTGGGATAATTGATCCTTTATCAATAAATGATTACCTTGAACAAGATGGTTACAAAATGATTCAAAAAGCCATTAAAATAGGTCCTGAAAAAATATTGAATGAAATTACTTTGTCAAGAATAACTGGTCGTGGTGGTGCAGGTTTCCCGGTATCAATTAAAATGAAAAGTTTCGCGAATGAAACTGGAGTTAAATATGTTATTTGTAATGCTGACGAAGGAGAACCTGGTAATTTTAAGGACCGTTATTTGATGGAAAATGATCCTCATCAAATAATTGAAGGAATGTTAATCAGCGCTTTTTCTACAAATGCATCTAAAGGATTTATCTATATTAGAAGTGAATATCAAAATGCTATTAAAATTATGAAACACACTATTGAAGAAGCAAGAAAAAATAAATTTTTAGGTGAAAATATTTTGAAAACTAATTTCAGTTTTGATATTGAAGTTAGAAGAGGAGCAGGAGCTTACGTTTGTGGTGAAGAATTTGCTTTGATCGAATCGATTGAAGGAAAGCCAGGACGAACAAGAGTTAAACCTCCATTTCCATCACAAAAAGGTGTGTTTGGATTGCCAACATTGATCAATAATGTTGAAACATTTAGTAATTTACCTTTTATTATCCGTATTGGGGGTCGTGAATACAATAATATAGGTAGTGATTTCGCCAGTGGAACTAAATTAATTAGCTTGTCAGGTAATGTTAAAAATAAAGGTCTTTATGAAGTTTCTTATGGTGAAACTATTA
>LGVE01039630.1_pt1 | contig 11807 bp, 12 predicted proteins | sample 469871 | NCBI WGS metagenome assembly LGVE01 (sample SAMN03893561, study PRJNA290197) | marine sediment metagenome | material: sediment; isolation source: combined push core samples #3730, #5133, and #5579 collected at Hydrate Ridge | place: Pacific Ocean: Hydrate Ridge | reverse complement strand
GCTGAGCAGATAGCGGCCGTCGCCTCCCTGCCGCAGGCGGCCGATGCGGTCGGGATAGGCCGCAGCCAGCAGCGGGCTGAGCTCTTTGGCCGTTGGTGCAACCCTTGCCGACCCTTCCGCCAAGGCAAAGTGGCTTCGCCAATAACGGGCAGTGCGGTCAATGGACCGACAAGCGCCGACATCGAAGGGGATGGTCAGCCGACGCTTACCGCGCCAAGCAGTCAGAACCTCTAGTCGCTCCAGAAGATCACATTCGCTACGATGGGACGCCCGCCGCTGCTGACGCAGGGGATCCCGTTCCGACAGCAGGGCCACCAGGTCGCAGGCCAGGGGCAGTTGCTTTCGCGCCTTGGCGGTGAGCAACAGGGCGGCCAGGCGTGGGTGGGCCGGCAAGGCGGCCATCCCTTCGCCATAGGGGGTGATGCGCTCTGTTTCGTCGAGGGCGCCAAGTAATCTCAGCAACTGCCGCCCCTGCGCCATGGCAGTAGCCGGCGGCGGGTCGAGCCAGGCCAGTTGCTCGACATCGGCCAGCCCCCAACGGGCCAGCTCCAGGGCCAGGGGGGCCAGATCGGCTGAGCGGATTTCCGGCGGCGCAAAGGGCAACAGACCTCCCTGCTCCCCCTCAGTCCATAACCTCCGACACTCACCCGGCCCCAGACGCCCTGCTCGTCCGGCCCGCTGTACGGCATTGGCGGCGGAAATGCGCACCGTCTGCAGATGCTGCAATCCGGAACCAGAATCGAAACGCGGCTGACGCATGTACCCGCTATCAATCACCACCCGCACCCCTTCGATGGTCAGACTGGTCTCGGCGATGTTAGTGGCCAGCACTACCTTGCGCTGAGCTGCGGGGGTCAGGGCCCGTTCCTGTTCAGCAAAGGGCAGATCGGCGTAGAGGGGACAGAGCAGGACTTCGCTCATGGCCGTATGTCCTGCCAGCAGCTCCCGGCAGCGCTGAATATCACCGACGCCGGGGAGAAACACCAGCAGATCCCCTTTCGTCGCCGGCCATGCCCGGACCACCGCTGCGGCGGCAACTTCGGCGATGCGGCCCACAGGGGGCTTGTCCAAGTAACGAACCTCCACCGGAAAGCTGCGCCCGCTGCTGCTCAGAAGTGGCGCGTCACCAAGCAACCGCGAGATCGGTGCACCATCAAGGGTGGCCGACATGACCAGCAGCTTGAGGTCGTCACGCAACCCTAACTGCACATCTCGGCACAAAGCCAGGGCCAGATCCGAATGGAGATTTCGCTCGTGAAATTCGTCGAAGATCACCAGACCGACCCCCTCCAGGTAAGGGTCGTTCTGCAGCCGCCGGGCAAGGATGCCCTCAGTCACCACCTCGATACAGGTATGGCGCGAGACTCGGCGCTCAAAACGGATGCTGTAGCCAACCGTGCCGCCAACCTGCTCTCCGAGACAAGCGGCCATGTAACGGGCAGCATTACTGGCAGCCAATCGGCGGGGCTCAAGCATCAGAATTCGTTGCCCGGCCAACCACGGCTCGTCGAGCAGGGCCAGGGGCACGCGAGTCGTCTTGCCCGCCCCCGGTTCGGCCTGCAGCACCGCACAGTCGTGCTTGGCCAGAGCACGACGCAGATCAGGCAGTAGTTCATCAATGGGCAGTCGATCGGCGTTGACAAGGGCAATTTTAGCTGAAATACGATCAGTCAAGGGGCAGCTCCCGCAGGCGCGTTACCGCTTCAGGAATCTGCGACTCGCTCAGGTTACCAAAAGCGATGCGCAAATAACCCTTGAGTCCAGGACCGTAGTCGGGCACCGCCTGGCAGAGATCGATGAGCGGTTCAGCATCGATATACAGGTGTTCGGCCAGCCAGCGCTGCACCTCGGATATGGGTGGGAAGGGTACCTGCTGCACGTGGGGGGAGATGGTGAATTTCATTGATTCAGGAGCCCTGAATTATTGCTGGAAACAATTCAAAAACAAAACCGGCGGGTCGCGTCCCGCCAGACGCCCTACTTTTGTCCAAGCCAACAAAAGTAGGCAAAAATGGCTGCCACTGCGTGGGGCAGCAGAGTGTCAGGCCGGGCAGAAGCAACAACCTTAGTATCGTGCCATAGCAACGGTGGTTTCGTTGCAGCGCCCTCTTTTCCGAAGGCTTGTTAATAAAACCATCGATCCATATCCCCTGCGAACTTGGGAGCTATGTCCTGCTGGGGTTTAAAACCCAACAGCGCGAATGCTGACAAGCTTCATTGCGCAACTCAGTTGCCGGCATGCAGGCCGCACCAAGGACCAAGGACCAAGGGGCTGGCCGGCCGGGACCGGCGAAGTAAATTCCCGGTTTTCATCTAAGCCAACCGAATAATTTCCACCAGCAGTTCCGCCACACGCGCCATGTCAGCCACGCTAACCGATTCTTCCACTGAATGAACCTTGCACATACCAGTGCCGAGAATCACCGTCTCGATGCCATAGCTATTGAGAATATTGGCGTCACTGCCACCCCCGCCGTCCTGTACCTCCAGGGTTCGGCCGAGACTCACGGCAGCCTGCTGAGCCAGCTGCACAATTGCCGCATCGGCAGACACCGCCATACGCGGATAGTCACTGGTCACCTTCTGGTTGACTGTTACTTCAACTCGTTCACCATCGATGGTACAGGAAGCTTCCCGAGCCGCTTCCTCCAAGCAAGCGATCATATGCTCGGTCTGCTCGGCCAGCTTGGCGCTGTCGTGGCTGCGCGCTTCCCCTTTTAGCACCACCTTGCGAGGAATGATATTGGCTGCCTCGCCACCATGAAAGGTGCCGATATTGGCAGTGGTCTCGTGATCAATGCGCCCCAGGCGCATCGCAGCCACCCCCTTAGCCGCCGCAACGATGGCCGAGACACCCTGTTCCGGAGCGATGCCGGCGTGGGATTCGCGACCGATAATTTCGAAGCGCATCTTGTTGGCCCCCGGCGCGGTATTGATCAGCCAATCGACCCCCGAGGTGTCAAGAGCTACGCCGCGCCGTGCCGTGACCTTGCTGCGATCAAGGTGCTTGACGCCAAGCAGGCCCACTTCCTCGCACACGGCGATGACCAACTCTACCGGGCCATGAGGAATGCCCAGCTCACGGACCACTTCCAAGGCCTCGATGATCTCGGTGATGCCGGCCTTGTCGTCAGCGCCGAGGATGGTGTCCCCGGCGCTGGTAAAGACCCCATCTTTAAGTACTGGCTGCACTCCTTCGGCCGGTCCAACGGTATCCATGTGGACAGAAACCAACAGGGGTTCGCTATCTTTGCCGGTGGCCGGAAAGGTCGCGATCAGGTTTCCGCTCTCGCTGCCGATTTTGTCCCCAGCGTCGTCCATCACCACCGTTGCGCCGAGTTTCTGCAGACGATCGACCAGATAACGGGAGATCTCCCCCTCGCCAAAGGCTGGGCTGGAAATACCGGCCAGACGACTGAACTCCTCGGCGATACGTTGTCGATTAACCATGGTCATGATCCTGTCTATAAAAAGGCTAAATACTTCCTTAAAATCAATGGCTTGCCACCACGAAGGCTACGAAGAACACAGAAAAGGTCAAAATTTAAGGTTTCCTTCGTGGCCTTCGTGTGCTTCGTGGTGATATGATTTGCGCTGGACAAAGTCGGTCTTCTCACCATCGGAATGTGCGACTTGCTTAATAGGTGACAAGGCAGCTTTGCCGAATGGAACCAAGATAGAATATTTGCCGGGGTTTGGCAATGAGCGGCCCTGCCGATTAGGGCAATGGATAAGATATACCGTACGGCAGTGTCGCCAAAGTCAGACACTGGACAAAAGATGGCAAATACTGCTAACATCTGCAGGGTTAAGATCGATACAACGACAAGCGAGCTTTCGGGCTGCCGATGTCCATAGCATTAATTCAGGAACTGTTACCATGAATAACGATTTCAATCCGCCACGCACCTCCCTGGTGCAACGGACCCGGTCCAATCGCCGTTTTATGCTTCCACTGCTGTTGCTGGCTGTGCTCGGAGGACTGTTTTTGTTGTCCACTCGCCAGCCTACCGGCAAAATGGCCCAAGCCGATGCCAAAACAGTGCCGGTGGTAGCAGCAGCGCCCGAAATACGGCGCGAATTGGTGCACGGCGCCATTCAGCCCGGCGCAACCATCACCTCCCTGCTCGGCCACATCTTTACCCCGCAGCAGATTCACAACCTCAATCAGCAGTGTAAAAATGTGTTTCCCTTGACCAAACTCTGTGCCGGCCAAAACTACCGCCTGGCGCTGCGAGACGGTGCCTTTGAACGCTTTGAGTACGACATAGACCACGACGAGCAACTGATCGTTTTGCAGGACGAAGAAGGCTTCGATATCTCCCGCAGTCCCATCCCCTACACCGTCGAACAGCAGGTCATCAACGGCACCATCACCAGCAGCCTGTTCGGCGCAGTTATCGCCAGCGGCGAAAGCGAAGCCCTGGCCCTCAATCTTGCCGATATTTTCGCCTGGGATATCGACTTCATCCGCGACATTCAGAGCGGCGACAGTTTTCAGGTGCTGGTGGAAAAACGCTTTCGGGAAGGTAAGCAGGCCGGCTACGGCCGCATTCTTGCAGCCAGTTTCAGCAACTGCGGCGAAACTTATCGCGGCTTTCTGTTTAAGGACGGCGAGCACGGCCCCGCCTATTACGATGAAAACGGCAAGAGTCTGCGCAAGGCCTTCCTCAAAGCTCCACTGTCTTTCTCCCGGATCTCGTCGGGCTACACCATGCGCCGCCTGCATCCGGTGACCAAGACTTACAAGCCCCACCCGGCCATCGACTACGCCGCCCCCACCGGCACCCCGATCAAGACCGTCGGTGACGGTGTGGTCACCAAGTCCACCTACAACCGTTTTAATGGCAATTACGTCAAGATCCGCCACCCCGGCAGCTGGGAAACCATTTACAACCATATGAGCCGCTTCGGTCGGGGCATCAAGACCGGCAAGAAGGTCCGCCAGGGACAGATCATCGGCTACGTTGGCACCACCGGCCGCTCCACCGGGCCGCATCTCGACTTCCGCATGTATAAAAACGGCCGAACGGTCAACCCCCTGCAGGTCAAGTCGCCCTCGGTAGCTCCTGTTTCCTCCGAACAGATGGCGGCATTTAAGACCAGCATCACTCCCTACATCGCTCAGCTAGACAAAGGCGCTCCCGCATCCACCCAACTCGCAGTTGCCGAAACACAAGCACAGAGCGAAACCGTCAACAACTGACAGGCCGCATGTCTTGAATCATCTGGTTCATCTGTTTCTGTCCGATCCCACCGACGGTTGCCGCCTTGGCGCCCTGATGGGCGACTACGTCAAGGGCCGACTTGATGATCGCTACTCAGCAGAAATTTGCTGGGGCCTGCAACTGCACCGCAAGATCGACCGCTTCGCCGAAACCAATCCCCATTTCCAACGCAGCAAGCGACGACTCGACCCAGCCCTGCGCCATTGCAGAGGTATCCTTGTCGATGTGGCCTACGATCATTTTCTGGCCGTCCACTGGTCGGACTTCACCGACTCCCCCCTGGAACAATTCTCCGCCAATATTTGCCGGCTACTGACAGAACATCACGCCCTGCTGCCAGCGGCCCTGCAACAGGCGGCACCGCGCATGATAGCCGCCGACTGGTTGGTGGCTGCCCGTCACTTGGATACTGTCGATAAGGTCCTGCAACGACTGGCGGGTCGTCTGACCCGCCGCAACCAACTCGGCGAAGGGCTGGCAGAGATCGAGCGCCATTACCGGCAGTTGGAAACCGATTTTCGAGGTTTTCTGGTCGATGCCGGGCACTTCATCGACCGCTTGCAGCGGTAGCAGGCGCGGCCAAAAACCGTCAGCGGCAGGCCCGGCACAGCTGTTCAAGGCCGCGGTTGATGTTTCGCTGCCGGCGCAACTCCTGCTTCTGCGCTTTGATCACCGCCTGCTGGCGGCCGATAAGCCGCTGCTGCAGCCGGACCACTTTTTTCAGTCGGGACAGCTCCCGCTGGACCATCGCACCATCGCCCATAGCCGGCGCCGCCTCTGCCTCGGGCGGAACTTCATCGGCCCATTCCGTCTCCTCGCCGGTATCGAAATCGATGCTGATCTCCCTGGCCGCCCACAACGGCACGGCAGCCAAAAGACAGACGAGCAACCACCATACTGCGCCCTGTTTGGCCATGACTGCACTCCCTTCTGGCGCCACGGCGGCCGACCATCTTGGTCCGCCGCGAGCCTTCCTTCACTATACCAACAGAGCACCTTGGGCGGTGAGAACCTTGCGCAATTGACTTGACAAGCTCCTTCCTGCTGTTTTAATGATTTTCATTAACAGATCTCGGCCTATACGGTCGAAAGTCACTGATCGACTTTCCATTCACCACAGGAGGAGCGCATGTTTGCTGTTATCGTCAAGGTACAGATCAAACCGGAACATCGCGAAGAATTCATCGAAGCCATGCTGGCCGACGGTCGCGGTTCGGTGAACAACGAACCCGACTGCCTGCTGTTCAACATCGTTGAAGACCATACCGATCCTAACAAATTGCACCTCTACGAAGTCTACACCAGCGAGCAGGCCTTCGACGTGCATAAGGAAACCCCGCACTTTCAGACTTGGCTAGAGACCACCAAGGACTGGCTGGCCGCGCCCCTGGACATCGCCACCGGCAATCACCTGTTCCCTGCCGATTCGGTTTGGCAGAAACAAAGCTGAGTAACGCATTTAAACATAATGAGCAAAACCAAAAGGCTCTCCCGTCAGCGGGGGAGCCTTTTCCCATAGCTGCCGTTTTGTTGTGCATGTTTCGGCTCGAACCTGCTTCGAGACCTATTGCTTTTCCAAATAAGAACCATTGGCCAAATGGATATTTTCAATTTGACACAACAAGGTCAATTATCTAGCCTGAGCAGCAAAAAAACCTAGCGCCATGGTATTAAATTATACAATGGCACTGCACAACTTGGACATATTTTCATCGGGAGTCTCTATGAAACGCATCTTGTTGCTGTTGGCCCTCTTCCTACTGGTGGGAGCCCCTGCGGGCTGGGCCGCGAACCACACCGGTTCCGTGACCATGCAGTTCGACCTGTCCGCCCAACCGGAAAGCGCAGCTGTTCGCCTGTGGATTCCCTACCCGGTCTCCGATCGCCACCAGACCATCAGCGACATCGAGTGGCGCGGCGACTATGCCTCCGCCGCTGTCACCACCGACAATATCAATAGCACCCCGGCACTTTACGTCGAGTGGCCCCTGGGCACGAAGCAGCGCAAGCTTGAGCTCAGTTTCAGCGTCGATAGACAGGAAATACGGCGCGGCACGCTGCCGACCGAGGAACCGGCCTGGAATGTGGCCGACTATGCCGAACATCTGGCCGCAACGAAACTCGGGCCCATCGATGGCGCAGTGCAGGAACTGGCGGACAGGATTGTCGAGGGCAAGGTCACAACCCTGGCAAAGGCCAAGGCGATCTACGACTGGACCGTCGAGAATATGTACCGAGATCCCCAGACCCGCGGCTGTGGCAAGGGCGATGTGTGCGCCTTGCTGCTGAGCCCCGGCGGCAAATGCACTGACATCTCTTCGGTCTATGTGGCCCTGTGCCGTGCGGCGGGCGTACCGGCGCGCGAGGTCTTCGGCCTGCGCCTCGGCAAGACGGCTAAACAGGACATCAGCAGCTGGCAACATTGCTGGGCCTAAGTCTTCATCCCCGGAGCCGGCTGGATCCCGGCCGATCCGGCCGACGTGCGCAAGGCCATGTTGGTGAGCAAACTGGAACTCGACAGCCCCAAGATACAAGAACTGCGGGACTATTTCTGGGGCGGATCGACGCCTACCGCTTCAAGCTGGCCAGCGGACGGGACCTGCGGCTCAACCCTGCCCAGGCCGGCCCGGCACTCAACACCTTCGGCTACCCTTATGCCGAGGTGGATGGCAAGCCCCTCGACTTTTACGACCCGAAAAACTTCTCCTACAGCTTCACCTACCAGGAGAAATAGAGAGGGGCATCGATTTTTAGTGCAATTCTCTCCCAGAGCCGGCAAGGCTTTTGGCTGAGCGGCCCCTTGCCGGGGATGAAAACTGTAAATAAGAACGACAAAAGGCCACCGGGAGAACAAACCGAGTGGCCTTTTGTCGTTTGCGGTTTAATCAATAACAGCGCGTGGGTCAAAAAGATGGCAAGGCTCTTCTCCGACCCTTCAAATTCAAGGGAGGAACTATATACCCTGAATTCGGCTAGGGAAAGTACAGCGACCGAGTACTGGAAGCTAGAAACTAGACTGATCCACTATCAGCAGACCGAGACGATCTCATAGTCGCGCATGGCGCCGGTTTTAATTGTGACCAGATCGCCGGACCGTTTGCCGATTAACGCCCGCCCCAGAGGGGCCGCAGGGGTAACCACCATGATCTCTTCTTGTTCAAACTCCAAACGTAAACCACCCGCAGCTGGGCCGAGAAAAATCAGGCGGCTACGCCCATCATCGTCCTCCAATTGCACCAGAGCCGTCAGGCGGATCGGTGATTCTGATGAAAATTCCTGCAAGACCAGTTGCCGAAAGGCCTTCAGGGAAACCAGAATATCCTGGGCACGATTGGCCTGGCCCTGGGCCAGGTAGGAGGCCTCCAGGCCAAGGGTTGCGTACTTATTATCGGGAATGTTCTCTTCGTGGGTCGCAGCAGCATGAGCGGTCTTGGCCGCCTGCAGCGCCAAGGCATGATCGGACTCTAAGCGAAAGATAATCTTGTGAAGCAAGGCTTGTTTGTTCATTACTCTCTCGAAAGCATGCGAGGGTGGAAGGGAGTCTACTGGCAGCAAGATCCGGGTACGCTTCAAAAACACCTGCCCCCTTTACCAAGTACAATTATTTTTTAATGGTTGAAAATTTATTGTCCTACAGATACTATTTGCCCAATTAAGTATCGATGAATGATACGCTGTTTTCTATCCATTAAAGGGAGGTTTCGTTATGAACAATGATTTCTTCGCCAGTCTTTTCGACATGAGCTTTTCAGAATTTGTGACAATTCGCCTGATCAAGGTGCTCTACATTCTGGGCATCGCCGGCGCGGTGCTTATTGGCCTGAGCATGCTCGTTGCCGGCTTTTCCAATGGCATCGGATCAGGCATTATATCCCTTATATTAACTCCCATCGTAGTTGGTATCTATATTCTGATGGTGCGCATCTGGCTCGAACTGATTGTAGTGGTGTTCAGAATTGCAGAAAACACTTCCCAAATGGCTAAAAACCAGCAACCAAGCGAAGCTGCCGCTAGCGTGGAGTAATAAAGGTTGAAGAAAGTGGGAACTGACCACCAGCGTTTCCTCAACGTGGATCAACGCTTCTAGCTTAAAAACTCGTGAGGGAGCTAAGGTTTCAGCATAAAAATGGCCCCGCCGAATCATTGGCGGGGCCATTTTGTTTGGGTGGGGCAAAAAACTCCCCCACTGATTCCCTCGACCTAGGGCTGGGTATTGTCGCTCATGCGATAGGCATAAACGAACTGGCCTGTCTCGCCGTCCTGGCAATCACCGGTAACACCGGACTCTGAGACAAGTCGCTCTTCGACCTTGCGCGCTTCCTCATTGGAGAAAGCTTCGCTGCACAGCCACAGGTCGACATTGATATCCACCTTGTGATCGTCGAGCAGGCGGCTGATGGGATCGGTGGTAATGCCGACATACCAGTTGCTGTAATTCTCATCATGGCGAGCAATAAAATCTCGAATTTCCCTAATAATTTTTCCAGTACCGACCGGCATTTGTCTCTCCTTCTCTGTTTTCGATAAATTTAGAAATAAAGCGACCTTCACGGGTATCGACCTTAATTTTTTCGCCGGATTCAAGATAACCGGGAACCTGCAGCCGCAGCCCCGTCTCCAGAAGTGCTTCCTTGGTCTGGGCGGTAGCAGTGGCCTTCTTGATGGCCGGTGCCGTTTCGGTGACCAGCAGTTCTACCGTCAGGGGCAGGTCAATACTCACCACCTGGCCTTCAAAGACGCCAAGCTGGACCTCCATCCCTTCGAGAAGGTAGTCCTTTGCACCATCAAAGAGTTCGCCGGCCAGCTCGTACTGCTCATAGTTTTCCAGGTCCATGAAGACCCCGCCCTCGGCGTCAGGGTAGAGAAACTGTCCCTTACGCCGCTCGAAATCGGCTTCGTCGATGCGCTCGCCGCCTTTGAAGGCTTTTTCCAGCACCTGGCCGGTGAGCAGATTGCGGTACTTGGTCTTAAAAAGGGTGCTGCCGCCCCGGGCGGAGGGGGACTGGGAGGTAACGTCGAGCACCAGGCAGGGGGCCTGATCGATCTGGATCACCAGACCGCGTTTCAGATCGGCGGTAGTGGGCATGTTGTTCTCCTGTTATTTTCTTGGTTTGCCAAACCGGGAAAATCTAGCATATATGTGGCGCAAAAAACAATCGTACACTGCAGTCAAACATCTGTTTCCGGCCTCCCAATGGAAAAATTGCGACCAAATAAGATGCACTCGCAAAAATTTACTGGATGGCTAAGCAAAGATTTCGTCATACAAGGCTTGTTGTTTTATCAGGGGTTCCAGGCATACATCGAGTATGTCGAGGTCCTGAAAAAACGCCGTAACACCGCAGGACGGTCTTTTTGCGACGCCATCAAATAACAAAGGTCACCGAATGACTCCGGTGACCTTTGGATTGTATGAGCATATATGAACTGGTTACTTTTCACGCCCGAAGGGCCAAGCCATTACTCCCCCTTCGAGCACCTTGACGTTGCTCCAGCCATTGGCTTCGAGCAGCCCCTGGGCCTCGTAGCCGCGCAGAGAGATCTTGCAGTAGCAGACGATCTCCCTGTTCTTGCCCGCAGGCAGTTCATCCAGCCGTGGACGCAATTCGCCGAGGGGAATCAGGGTCTCTCCGATGCCGAGGCGCATCATGTCGAATTCCTCTGGAGTCCGTACATCAAGAATGTAGGGGGGCTCTTCGCTGTCCAGCAACTCTTTCATTTCCACCGATGAGATACCGTTAAGGCGGCCCTTCATCTTGTTCTCCAGCAGATGGGCAGAGGCAATGAAATGATCGATTGGCAAGCTGAAGGGCGGCGCATAGGGCAGATCGGCGTTGACCAGATCGTGCACGGTGAGGTTGCCGAGAATAGCCATGGCGGCGGTGGCGATCTGCTTGCTGACATCGCCGGGGCCAACGCACTGCACCCCGAGGATCTTGCCGGTACGAGCATCGGCAACCAGTTTGGAGATCAACAGCTTGGCGCCCATGAATTCCGGTTTGTCCAGGCTGGCGTTGATCACCGTGATGATATTGTCGTAACCGACGGCCCTGGCTTTGGCTTCGGAGAGCCCGGTGGAACCGGCAGAGAAATCGAATACCTTGCAGATGCCGGTATGAATGGTGCCGGGGAACTGGGCGCTGTTGCCGAGCGCCACGTTTTCGCCGGCTACCCGGCCCTGCAGATTGGCCAAATCGCCAAAGGGAGCACGGGTACGGGCGCCGGTGATACGGTTGCTGATTTCCACGCAGTCGCCCACGGCATAGATGTCGGGATCTGAAGTCTGCATGAAGGGATTGACGTCGATCCCGCCGGTAGTGCCGATCCGGATGCCGGCGGCCTCGGCCAGCCTGGTGTTGGGTTGCACGCCGATGGCCATCACCGCCAGTTCGCAGGGGATTTCGGTGCCATTTGCCAATTTGACCGCGGTCAGCTTGCCGTCCTTGCCGATGAACTCGGCCACGCCGATATCGGTCAGCACGTTGGCCGCCTTACTGCGCACATGGTTCTCCAGAACTTTGGCCAGCTCCCAGTCGAGGAACATGAGGATTTGCGGCAGCAGTTCCACCACGGTGATAT
>LGVE01007273.1_pt1 | contig 11981 bp, 9 predicted proteins | sample 469871 | NCBI WGS metagenome assembly LGVE01 (sample SAMN03893561, study PRJNA290197) | marine sediment metagenome | material: sediment; isolation source: combined push core samples #3730, #5133, and #5579 collected at Hydrate Ridge | place: Pacific Ocean: Hydrate Ridge | reverse complement strand
GCCATCAACCTGAGCAGTGATCTGAGAATATCCAATGGCTCTGTCACTATTGCCGGACAAACAGCGCCTTTCCCTGGCATCATGCTCAAGGGTTATGGAATGCGTATCTCGACCTCCCATGTTCTTCTGCAGCACCTGGCGATCCGGGTCGGGGACGACGGACGGTCTGCGGACGGTTCCTCGGACAATGCCGATGCCCTGCAGATAACCGGCAGCGGCTCCAGCAATATCGTGATTGATCACTGTTCCTGGTCCTGGGGAATCGATGAAAATTCCAGTACCTGGGCCTCTAACGCCCACGATATCACCTTCAGCAACAATATTATCGGTGAGGCTCTGGTTTCTTCCGTTCATACGGAAGGGGCGCATTCCAAGGGACTGCTTATCGGTGGCAGCAGCAACAACCCGAAGAGGGTGGCGATCATCGGCAACCTGTTTGCTCATAACGTTGACCGTAATCCTCAGTTGAAGGGTGGTACCAGCACGGTTATTTCCAACAACATTATGTATAACTGCGGTGATAGCTACTCCATCTCCAACATGACTCGCAACTATGTGACGGAGAAGACCCTGGCCAGTTATATGGGGAATATCTTTGTCGACGGTCCTCAATCGGCATCCGGTGCCTATGCCATCAAGGCAGAATCGAACCTGGCGTCCGGTTCGGCATTTTATGCAAACGATAACGTCAATCTGAGCCGTCCGTCCTACCTGATTAAGGATAGTGCAGGTTGTAAAGTCAGTTCAGCACCTCTTTCTATCGCCGATTTCTCGCCTCTGTCTAGCGGCAGCGTGGTGGATTCGGTCCTGATTTACACGGGAACCCGACCGGCGCAACGGGATGCTGTTGATGCAAGACTCGTGGTTGAAGTGGTCAATGGTACCGGTTCACGGAAGAACCATTCCAGCGGCTTGTGGCCGACTTATCCTCAAGCCAACAGGGACTTTGACCAGTTCATCCCCGCTTCTCCCAACGGCGACGATGATGGAGACGGCTATACCAACATCGAAGAAGTTTTGTATGCAATGGCACTTCAAGTAGAAGGACGGTAAAATCTTTCTGCTGATACTCCGGCAGAAAAGGGAAAGCTCCGGTTAGTGATTTGAGGGCTTTTCCGAGTCGGATTTAATAAAAAAGAAGGGGGAAGAATCAGATTGATTCTTCCCCCTTCTTTTTTATGCGGAGAAAACTTTCTTCTTAGATTTTTATTAAACAAGTGCCATGTTGGTTCTTTTCTTAGCTATTTTTATGGATTCGGTGACTGATGCTCCACTTCGGTTGCCATCTGATGTAATACTTCTTCAATATTTGTATAGCCATCGCCATCACTGTCGCCCTTCGGGGTGATGGGGATGGTAAATATTCTTCTCGATTTTGCTGGTGCTGGCCATCCACCAGGGGGGGAATTGGCACAACCCTCCACACAGTCAATCTGTTTTCCGGTGCGGGTTTTGACCTGATAGATGATGCGCTCATCGACAGGATCTGCAGACGGAGTACCCCGTTCTCCGGGACGGGCACCGGCGGTAGACAGAATACGATCTTCTAGATTCTCTGCATCCAGAATGGTTATCCCCAAAAGGGGAACGGGAGGTAAAGTAACTTTTATTCCCGCAGGAGTTTTGTCCTTTACCAGAACAGGCGTTCTGTTGTTCAGGCGATTTAAGTGCAGGTTGTTCTGTTGAAAAAACTTAGATTCGGGGTGTAAATTGGGTCTTAAAGAAAAAATGTATTCAGCGGAGGTCGAAGGGCCATCAATGAAGAGGTTGCTTTCGAAATAGGCATTTACCGGCCCGGCTTGATAGGGATCGGTAAGATAAACAAAATCATGTTCCCCACCTTCATAAATCAGATTATTAACCGCTACAACATTGTTGCCCCCCTGGATCTGCGGGACCCTGTCTATATTGTGGGCCATAAGATTGCCAAATATTGAAACATTCCCAGAGTTTGGGCCAATCAATAAGCCCTTTGAATGTGGTTGCTCGGTGTGTACCGAATTGTGTAGCCCCTCGCTGATAATACAATTTGAAAAAGTGGCATTGTCCATCTTGCCAGCCCATATAGATATATTTTCATCGATTGCCCAACTTGCAGAGATATGATCAATGACTACATTTCGTGCACCTGCGTTGAGCTGAAGTGCGTCAAGGTTATCCCAACTTCCATCTCTTTTTTTCCCTTCATCGCCTGGCCTGATCCTCAGGTGCTGCATTAAGATGTCATGGGTAGCAATTTTTATCCCATAATTTTTGATCGTTATCCCTGGCGGTGGCGCAGTTTGGCCGGCAATTGTACAATATGGATTCCTGATTCTTAAATTGGATTTCAGAGCAATCATCCCACCAACCTCAAATACGATAATCCTCGCTTCACTTGCATCTATTGCATCTCGCAATGAACCTGGCCCACTGTCTTTTAGGTTTGTTACCCTGATTATTTTTCCACCCCGCCCAGCTTGTGTCTCTGTTCCAAACCCCTTGGCGCCTGGAAAAATTTTGATAGTCCGTTTAGGTCTGGTCAAATGAATGGTAGGAACTTTGGCGGAGGCTATCTTTTTATAGCCAGTGTAGGGGGGGGGATTTGGGTCATTATTTAAAGCGGAGTAACTCCGATTTTCTCCTGAAAAACCGGTACTACAGAGAAGCATCGCTAAGAATATCTCTAATGTTATGATTAGCCAGGTCTTTTCAGGAAAATACTTCATGTTATTAAGTTCTCAAATGGGACATTGGGTAACGGTTCTATTTGAAAGCAGAAAGTTTATGGTGCTCATCTATCTTTTCAAATTTACTATAAGCTTATCGATAATGTCTTAATAGTAACAGATAGATACCAAATTTATCGTCTCCCCCTAGCAAAAATACGCGCTCACTGGAAAACTGTTTTTTTTCTCGATCGGTTTGACAATTAAAACCTTTTTGCCGAATACCAGACCGTTCACCTATTGGGTGACGTCTCACTAGCAGGTCAGCGAAGAAATTCGATCTGAGTGACCTATTTATGTTCGTGGTTAATCAACCTGGACAATCCATTTTGGTTCCCAGTTATTTATTCCAGGTTAGGTCTTTCTTAAATACTTAGCCAATCATTTCAATGTCTTGTTGGCCCTGTGCTGGGCTTTCCTTGCAGGGTTCCATCTCCATCGGGCCGCTTGAATGGTCTAATTGCTTGTCCGGATTTTAAAGCTTGTCCCCTTGATTCGGTTTTCAAGTGTTCTATTGTTATAAGTGAACAGCTGGCTTTAGTTGCTTTTGCCTATACCCAAAAAACAGCGTTGGGAGAAAAATCAACGGTTTCAATAACCTTACTTGCATATGCAACTAATAATTTATGGCAATTATGCAAACTGGATCTACCTTGACGGACTGAATTGAGGCCAGATGCTTTTAAAACACAGTGCTTTATATCTTCTAGCTTGCGGGCTGTCTGGGATTGTAAATCTAGCAGCCATACCCATCCTGACTCGACTCGTATCACCTGAAGCTTACGGTGTGTATGCTCTGGTGGTTGCAGGGGTAGGGTTGTTCAATGTGGTTCTGTTCCGCTGGCTCAGCCTTGGATTGTTGAGATTTTTGCCTGCTTACGAAAAACAACACGATATGTTTCTGTCCACAGTCTTTGTCAGTTTTATTGTGTTGGTAGGGTTGACAGGGCTCTCCGCTGTAATTGCTCTACCCTTATTGTCCGACCCTTTGCATCGCTGGTTTGTCGTAATCGGCCTCCTATTGCTATGGGGAAGCGCGTTTTTCGAGCTTAACAAGGAGCTCGTTCGATGTCGATTTTCTCCTAGTAAATACGGCTTTCTAACCTTGGTTAAAGCAATCATTGCCTTAGGGGTCGGGGGTAGTTTTGCCTATTTTGGTTTTGGTGCCAAAGGACTTCTTTGCGGGCTGGTTTTGGCTGTTGTACTTCCCGGGGCCTGGCAATTATGGCGAGACTGGCGGATGGTCCGTCTGCATCTGGCTAGCTCAGTTTTATTTCGTCAACTGCTGTTTTATGGTTTACCCCTGACGGCTACATTTGCTTTGAAGTTTATTGTTAACAGCTCGGACCGGTTTCTTCTGGGGTATATGCTTCAAACCAAAGCAACCGGGCTTTATGCTGTGAGTTACGATCTTGCGAGCCATTCACTAGGGATTTTTATGATGGTGGTTAACCTCGCCGCATTTCCTCTTGCGGTGAGTGCATTAGAAAAAAAAGGCAAGGATGCAGCGAGTCTGCAGTTATCTCAAAATGTAATTCTTTTATTAGGTGTTTCTCTACCTGCTGCGGCCGGATTTGCGTTGTTGGCACCGAACATCGCCGAAGTCTTCTTGGGGCAATCATATCGTGATGCAGCAATGGGGTTGATTCCATGGGTAACTTTGGGAGCACTTCTTTCCGGGATCAAATCATTTCACTTTGATCTAAGTTTCCAATTGGGCAGCTACACTATGGGCCAGGTGTGGGTTGCTTTGGCCGCTGCTGTGGTTAACGTGGTACTGAATTTAGCCTGGATTCCAGCCTTCGGCTTCATGGGGGCCGCCTACGCAACTGTGGCTGCTTACGCGGTGGGCATTGTCTTGAGCATTGTTGTAGGAAGGCGAATTTTCGTTTTGCCATGGCCGGGCAGGGAGGCCCTCAAAATAGCATTTGCCACCATCGGTATGGTGTTAGCTTTGCTGCCAATTGAAAACCTGCGTGGTAGTTGGCAGCTTGCAGCTCAGGTTAGCTGGGGAGCACTTATTTTCGCGGCTCTGCTCTGGCTTTTGAATGTGAGAGGTGTCAGGGCCCATGTATCGCAAATCCTTCAACGGGCCAAAGGACCGGCGGCATGATTTGATCTTGGTTGCCTGCTCGTAAAAAATATTTGAATAAGCTTGGAAGTACTAAGGATAACCGAAAGAAATGGGAGGTAATATGAAATCTACATCAGACCGAGTAGCCTTTTATCTACCGTTACTTGTGGGGGCAGGGGCAGAGCGGGTTATTTTGAACCTGGCACATGGTTTTGTTCAACAGGGGGTGAAGGTGGATTTTGTCCTTGGTAAAGCAGAAGGGCCTTTCATAAGCCAACTTCCCGAGGGGGCACGTTTAGTCGATTTAAAAGCTTCAAGGGTACTTACGAGTATTCCTGGCCTGGTTAGATATCTTAGAAAAGAACAACCTATGGTTTTGATCTCAGCTCTAAACCACGCGAATATTGCCGCTATTTGGGCCAAGCGCCTGGCTGGTGTTCAAACTCGGATTGTGGCCACTCTTCACAATACCTTTTCCGAAAAAATGAAAAATAACGCTTTCTTCTCGAAACAGAAGCTCTTTCCCTTCATGCTCCGAAGATTTTTGGCGGGGGCTGATACCATTGTTGCTGTGTCTAACGGGGTAGCTTCTGACTATGCCCAAGTGACAGGGATTCCTCTCGACAAAATAAAAGTGATTTATAACCCTGTGATAACACCAGAGATTATTCAAAAAGCTTCAGAGTCTCTGGAACACCCGTGGTTCAACTCCAACGAACCGCCGGTAATACTTTCCGTTGGCCGACTGACAGAACAAAAACACTATGCGTGCTTGATCAATGCTTTTGCTAAGGTAAGAGAAAAACTTCCGGCCCGATTAATGATCCTTGGCGAAGGAGAACTTAGGCAAGACCTGGAAAAACAGATATCCATGTTGAATCTTGAACAGGATATTGCCTTGCCCGGTTTTGTCATGAATCCTTATAAATATATGAGTAACGCGGCGGTTTTTGCTCTCTCCTCAAAATGGGAAGGCCTTCCAACAGTCCTTATCGAGGCACTTGCAGTCGGGGCCGCGGTCGTTTCGACTAATTGCAGAAGTGGCCCGGAAGAGATCCTGATGGGCGGCACTTTAGGTACGCTGGTACCAGTTGACAATATACCTGAGCTTGCGGACGCTATTGTCGGTTGCCTGAACAATGAAAATAAACCTCTGGATAAAGAATCATTGAAAAGATATGAACCCGATTGGGCCGTCAATGAATATTTGAAAATTGTTGAAGGGGAAAGTCGTGGATAAATGGACATTTCGACTTCTTTTGCTTCTGGTATTTTCTATCCCCATAGAAAATATGATTGTTTTTCCAGGGGCAGGAACCATTACCCGCACAATTGGTTTAGGTGCGGCTATTGTAGCAATAGCCGCATTGTGTACAAAACAGAAAATGAGAAAACCTGGTCCTGTTCAATGTATTTTTATTGTTTATTTTCTTTGGATTATGGCTAGCTTCTTCTGGAGTAGCGACCTTGAAGCGAGTAAAGAATCTATAAAGCTCTATGCAAAAACTGGCATATTTATCTGGATAATTTGGGAGTTCGCCCAATCAGAGCGACAACAGATCCAGTTGATGAAGGCCTACGTTCTCGGTTCATTTATTCCAATAATAAGTATTATATACTCTTACTTTCAAGGATTACAAAGTTCATATTTTAGATATTCAGCCTACGGATTTGATCCAAACGACATAGGGTTGACTATAGCAATAGGCGTTCCAATAGCCTGGCATATTGCTACTTCAGTAAAACATAACCTTGTCGCATGGATTTTTAGGCTGTACGTCCCCTTAGCCTTTATGGCCATTATTTTAACCGCATCCAGAACATCCTTTATTGCATTAACGGTTGCTTTGACCTTTGTAATATTAGGATTTCCCAGATTGTCCAAATCCAACAAAGTTGTATTGTTTTTCATGGTTTTACTGTCTAGCGTTCTGGCAATAAAATTTGTCCCTTCCTATTCCTGGGCCAGGTTAATGACCATCGGTAGTCAAGTTTCTGCAGGTGACCTAGGTTCGCGGATAAACATCTGGCGCGGCGGGATTGAGGTGTTTTCACATAATCTGATCTTTGGAACGGGCATTGGTACATTTAGAACAAGCGTCGAGTCATATTTTGGATCCCAGGTGTCTCCCCATAATCTTTTTCTGCCGATCATGGTCGACCTTGGAATTATAGGGCTTTGTATTTTTTTGGCCATTATTGCTGCGGCGCTTTTTGGTACCAATAAAATGACCAAAATCAAAAGAAGGTTATGGATTTTTGTTTTTCTTACCTGGTTTATTGGCGTAATGACTCTTGGGTGGGCCCATCGAAAGCCAACCTGGTTTCTGATTGGTCTTGTATCGGTTCAGGGAGCTGTGCAATTGAAAGAACAGGAGGACAACGAATTGTTGGTTTCCTCTGTAAAAAGCTAAGATCAAAATGGTTGAAAGATGCTCATCACTCCCTAAACTTAAGGACGTTGGTTTGAGTTTGAAAATCCTTATAATTGGAACCCTTCCTCCTCCTGTCGGAGGCACTAGTGTGTCTCTGAGACATCTCGTGCGAGCCCTTGCGCTGCGCGACGATGTTCGAGTCAAGGTAATAAATAGTGGCGGCATTCGCGGTGCCGGTCTTCAGGGTGCCAGGCACTTTGTCAAAGTTCTCACCCAAATTTTTTCTCACGTCCGTGGTGTTGATGTTGTCACCCTGCATGTCAGCCTTTATGCCTTGCCCCTGCTTGGTCCTTTTGTGCTTGTTTTCTGTCGTTTGTTCGGAAAACCGTTACTTATACGGCGGTTTGGGGGCAAAGATCATAGAGAACTGAAGGGTTTTGCCTTTAAAGCAGGGGATTGGGTTGTCAGGTGTGCAGACCTGTATCTGGTGCAGACAAAAGCTCTTAAAATTGCAGCCTATAAGGCAGGTTTGGAGAGGGTAGAGTGGTTTCCCACCAGTCGTCCAATGCCTGGGTTGAAATCTTTAGAGAATGAAACTACTAAAAATTGCAGACGCTTTGTTTTTTTAAGTCATGTTAGAAAAACAAAAGGTATCGCAGAGATTATTTCAGCTGCTGAACGTTTTGGAGAGGACATCAGCGTTGATGTATACGGGCCGTTTTATGATGGTTTAAATGGTGATGTTTTCAAGGATTGTAAGCGTGTCCGTTATTGCGGTGTTGCCGAACCGGACATGGTTCCGGAGATACTAAATGGACATGATGCTCTTCTTCTGCCCACTTATTATGGAGGTGAAGGTTATCCCGGAGTGATTCTGGAAGCCTTTAATGCCGAGCTTCCCGTCATAACGACCCGATGGAAAGATATACCAGAGATTGTAGATGATACCTGCGGGATACTGGTTCCTCCTCGGGATGCTGATGCGCTTTACCGGGCCATGTTGGAAGTTATAAACGATCAAACACTATACCAACATTTATGCCGAGGGGTTTCTAAAAGAAGGTCTCTTTTTGATTTCGAACGCTGGACAGAAAATTTTGTCTGTTATTGCAGGAATCTTCTAACAAAAGCCAGGAATTAAAACATAAGAGTCTAGAACTCCGGAAATATCCATTACTTTATGGGGATATCCAACCTTTTGAAACGTTTTCCAATCATCGAATATATAAAACATTATTTAGATCAAATATGGTCTCTTTATGTTCACATCGGGCAGCACTATGACAAAAAATAAGATCTTTAAGAGATTAGGTCTTTTAGTACCTGCCGTGCTGCGTCTTGGATTGATTAATGTCGCTACTGTCGCCTTATACCGTCTGGCGCTTCGTGGTGGTGTTTTTGAAAAATATTTGCCGCTAGGACAAAATTACACTGGGGATATTTTTCAAACTACTTTAACACTTAAGAAAAATCGTCTTGAGTTACCTTCGAGAAATTCAGTGGTTAAGGTTGCTGAAGAATTAATTGAGGGAAAGGTTACGTATTTTTCCAATGACAAATTCAAGGTCGGATCCCCCCCGGCCTGGTTTCATAATCCGCTAAATTCTCAAAATTATGGTGAACCGTTCCGACATTGGTCAAGGCTCGATGATTTCGATTCAGGCATTGGCGATATTAAAGCAATTTGGGAATTATCCCGCTTTGATTGGGCTCTTGTTTTTGCTCGAGCTTATCGACAGTCCCGTGATTTGCGTTTTTTAAATACCTTGAATGTTTGGGTTTCGGACTGGATTAAAAATAACCCCCTCAATACCGGACCGAATTGGAAATGTGGCCAGGAAGCCAGCATAAGATTGCTTCAGTTCTTGCTTGCGGCATTTCTAGTGGATCAATATAAAACCCCTAGTCAGTCTCTTATTCGATTCATTTCGGAGCACTGCAGACGAATTGAGCCAACTATTCGGTATGCAATCGCCCAGAATAACAACCATGGCACAAGTGAGGCCGCCGCACTATTTATTGGCGGGGCTTGGCTGGAAAATTTTTGCGGGAATTCAGATCTTAAACAAAAAGGTGCCCGGTGGAAGATCAAGGGCCGAAGATGGTTGGAAAACCGCCTGAATAAACTGGTAGAATCGGACGGTAGTTTTTCACAGAATTCTATAAATTATCATCGTTTGCTTGTTGATACTCTGAATATGGTCGAGTTTTGGCGCAAAACCTTGGTTCTGAATGAATTTTCTAGCCAGTTTTATTCACGCTGTCGAGCAACTGTGAGTTGGCTTTATGGGTTTGTGGATGAAGCTAGTGGAGATGCTCCGAATTTAGGTGCGAATGATGGTGCTCGCCTGTTTGTACTTTCAAATACGGACTATCGTGATTTTCGTCCTACGGTTCAACTCGGGGCCTTTCTGTTTTTGCAGGGAAAGGTTTATTCTGATGGGGAGTGGGATGAGCCCTTGGTTTGGCTGGAATTAGACCAAGGCCAAAGTACCCATTTGAAATATTCCAAAAAAACCAGGCTTTTTCCCCACGGAGGCTATGTAGCATTTACCGATCGCAATGATGCTTGGGGGATTTTGCGTTACCCAAGGTTCCGGTTTCGTCCCGGGCATGCGGATGCCTTCCATTTTGATCTATGGCATCGCGGTATTAATGTTCTACGAGATTCCGGCTCTTTTTCCTACAACACGATAGAACCTTGGAAAAGTTATTTTTCTTCGGTTAAGGCACATAACACTATTGAGATGGATGGACAGGAGCAAATGCTTCCCGTAAGCAGGTTTTTACGGGTCACTTTGCTGAAAATGGGCGTTGTCGATGATGTGATTCATTCAAAGGGAAAAACATCTTGGTCCGGGACTTATCAGCATTATTCTGGCAGCAGGCATAGACGAACCGTCATAGTCGATGAGAAAGCATGGACAATCGTGGACGATATCGAAGGGTACAGGGACTCGGCAGTTCTACGTTGGCGGCTTGCGCCTGGTGATTGGCAAATTTCTGGGGCGAAATGTTATGGGGCATTAGGTAGTCTGGAAATATCAAGTGATGTGACAATAAGAAGGTTTGAAATTGTTGAAGGATGGGAGTCAAAATACTATTTTCAAAAAAACTCAATTCCAGTTCTCGAGATAGAGGTCGGTGCCACAAAGGCTACTTTAAGGTCTGTTATTCAGCTTACTCCTTAACCCCATCCCTTTAATGATCGTCAGGTTTTTCCATCGCTCATTCCGCTAGACAACTCAACGCCGGTTCCCTGCGGCCGGATGACTATTGCTCTAAGTCCGCCAAGCCGTCCGCTTTTCCGTACATATAAATTGAAGCACCATCCTGCTCTACCTGAGATTTACCCTTCGGTATGGTAAACTTTTTACTAGAATTCAGAGGGACTGTTTTTCTGTGCAAACATAAAACAGCAGGGGAGGTCATAATGCAAATATTATACTTTCATCAGCATTTTGCCACACCGGACGGGTCCACCAGTATTCGGGCCTATCAAATGGCCCAAGCGTTAATCCGTCGAGGCCATAAGGTTACGATGGTTTGTGGAAGTTCCACGGGCAGGTCTGGCCTCTCTGGAGAGTACATAAAGGGAAAGCGTAGCGGTATGGTCGATGGCATCGAAGTCATCGAGTTTGAACTGCCTTATTCTAGCTACGATAGTTTTATTAAAAGAAGCATCACCTTTCTACGATTTGCTTTTCGAAGCATGAAAGTTGCCCTGACTCGAAAATACGATCTGATTTTTTCTTCCACAACCCCGCTTACAACGGGCATACCTGGAATTGCAGCCAGTTTTTTCCGGCGGAAACCTTTTGTCTTTGAAGTAAGAGACCTGTGGCCAGAACTCCCCCGGGAAATGGGGGTTATTACGAACCCGCTTGTTCTAAAGGCTATGGATATCCTTGAATGGCTTTCATATCATTCAGCTCGAAAATGCATCGGCCTGTCTCCGGGAATTGTAGCGGGTATCAAACGCCGTGGCATTGACGAAAATAAGATAGCCATGATTCCCAATGGATGCGATCTGGATATTTTCACCCCTCTGGAAGAAGANNTTTTCCGGAGCCCATGGAATTGCCAATGGTCTGGATGCTGTTCTGGACGCCGCAAAGGAACTGAAAAAACGTCAAAGGCATGATATTAAAATCCTTTTGGTAGGGGATGGCAGGCGCAAACCCGCTCTAAAACAACGGGCCGAGGAGGAAGGGCTGACAAATTGTATTTTCTCCGGACCTGTTCAAAAAAGAAGGTTAGCCTGTTTGCAAAGAGGCGCAGACGCAGGGTTAATGATTTTAGCGAATGTGCCCGCTTTCTATTACGGCACCTCACCGAATAAGTTTTTTGATTATATCGCCACAGGATTGCCGGTCCTGAACAATTATCCCGGATGGCTTGCTGATATGATTCAACAGCATCAATGCGGAATTGCCGTTCCACCCGCCGATCCAGAAGCTTTCGCGGATGCCCTTGAATATATGGCGGATCACCGAGCTGAATCGGTTGTAATGGGTGCGAATGGCCGCCTGCTGGCTGAGCAGAAGTTTGGTCGCGGACTATTGACCGAAAAATTCGTGGATTGGCTGGAAGGGGCGGTCGCCGAATAAAAGGGGCGAGGGCAATGATGAATATACTATTGACAAGTGCAGGCCGCAGAAATTACCTGGTCCACTATTTTCGTGAGGCCCTTGCGGGGGAGGGCTATGTATTGGCCGCCGACGCATCTACCGAGGCACCAGCTTTGCGGGACGCCGATTACTCGTTCATTGTTCCGCCAATTAGCGATGCAGGCTATATCGATGCCTTAATTTCTATCTGTAA
>LGVE01184293.1_pt1 | contig 12049 bp, 10 predicted proteins | sample 469871 | NCBI WGS metagenome assembly LGVE01 (sample SAMN03893561, study PRJNA290197) | marine sediment metagenome | material: sediment; isolation source: combined push core samples #3730, #5133, and #5579 collected at Hydrate Ridge | place: Pacific Ocean: Hydrate Ridge | reverse complement strand
AAAGCGACATCCGGGATGATTGGAATTTTGCTTATAATACTGCCTGTGGAGAATATATTACCATTGCGCATCAGGATGATGTCTATAATCCATATTATGTTGAAGAAATGCAGAAAAAAACTCAAGAGAATGAAGATAATATTATATTTTTGACGGATTATTTTCCATTAAAAAACGGAGAAAAAAGAAACCGAGATATTAACAGTAAGATTCGAAGAGTTTTACGGATTCCGTTAAAAAACCGTTTTTTGTCTAAAAAGAAATGGGTACGTAAAATGACATTAGCTTTTGGAAATTCTATTTGCTGTCCTTCAGTAACATATCATAAAGGTGATCTTGGAGAAGATGTTTTCACCTCTGAATATAAGTTTAACATCGATTGGGATACATTTTATAAACTTTCGTTGAAAGAGGGTTCTTTTGCCTACGTTGATAAACCTTTGGTTTGGTATCGGATTCACGATGAGGCAACGAGTAAGGCTTTTATTGACAGTCAATTGAGAATTGAAGAAGATACAGATATGTTTCGGCAGTTTTGGCCAGAGTGGATTGTAAAATTACTAATGATTTTTTATCGAAAAGCCTATGATACATATAATTCATAAGGGAGGTGAGTCTGATTAATAATCAAACAAAAGATAATAAGGTTAATAAAAAAGTAATTCGCAATGTTGTAGTTATCTTATTGGTTCTTAGTTTCTGTTATTTATTACTTTTATATAAGAATGAAGGATTAATTAAGGAAATTGAGCTTGAAAACGCAACCCAAGTTACAAATTTTGTATGGGATATTGATGAACTGTATTTTGGTCAAGATTCGATGTATTTAAAAGGAACTTTTTATAAAGAGGGAGAACCAATCAATTACTTTAACAATCGATTGCTCCTTAGAGAAATAGAATCAGATATAGTTTATGAGTTACCAACAGAGAGTTTTCCAAAAAAAGAAGTTGTGGCAGAGGAGGATGAAAAGAATTATCGTAATATTTTAGTAGCAGCAGAATCTAGGAAATTGGATTTTGTGAATAAAAATTATGAAATTATATTTCTGTATGAGCTTAATGGATATGAATATTATCAAGAAACGGGATACACAGTGAAAAGTTGGTGTGATAAAAATGAAAAATAAAATTACAAAGGAAAAGGCTTATTATTATTTGCCCTTTTTTATTGTTACGTTGGTATATACATTATTTTTGTTAAAAACTCCAATTATAGCCGATGATCTAGCATTAATTAATAAATATGTAGGAATTACATGGTTACAGGAGTGGAATAATATTTTATTTGATTATTTTAATTGGTCATCAAGAGTAATTATTAATGCTACTATACATATTTTTCTTGGTCATCGAAGAATGTATTGGATTATAGCAACTGGAATATTGATTTTTTTATTGTTAGTGGCTTTAGATAATATTTTTAATCCAGAAAAAGATAAAAAAAAGAATGTTATTATTATTTTAATTTTTACTATTTTCCCTTTTTATCTTTTAGCAGGTTCTGGATGGCGAGTTGGAACGATTTCTTATTTCTGGACTATTGCTTTTGCTGCCATTGGTATGGTTCCACTTGCGATGATGGTTAGGAGAGAAAAAGTTCCAATACCGTTATTGATTTTCTCAATACTTTCGTTAATTTTTGCAGGGAATTTTGAACAATGTCTGATAGTTTTGTTAGTAATATATGCAGCTTTTTTTTGTTATTTTTTTATTAAGAAAAAAATTCAATGGGCTTTTTTATTACAGTGTTTAACTTTGTTAGCAAGTTTTGTGTTTGTTTTGACAACACCAGGAAATGGAGTAAGGGCAGAAAGAGAAAGCTTTGTGAGATTTAAGGATTTTGGAATGCTTAATCTTTTTGATAAGTTGGATTTAGGGTTTGCGTCAACAATGCAAAAACTGATTTTCACTGAGAATACTGTTTTTTTAATTTTTAGTATTTTGTTGGCTGTTTATATTGTTAGTAACTACAGATCTAATTATTATCGTGGAATTGGATTAATACCTTTATCGGTATGCTTAATTGCTGGATATGCAAAGTCATGGTTGATAATGGGATATAATAATATGTCAAATCTTATCGGAGGAATTCCTATTAATGGGATGATTACCGTGGATAATTACCTTTCATTATTTCCTTATGTAAAACTTGCTATTTTTTTAATTACTGCAATTGCGGTTATGATTGATTTGTATTTGGTGTTTGGTAATACATATAAAACCATGTTAGCTGAGGCTCTTTTATTCGGAGGAACTGCATCCCGGGTTATTATTGGGTTTTCTCCGAGTATATGGATATCAGGAGATCGGACTTATATATTTTTATACGTTTGTTTGTTAATGATTAGTTTAATGATTATTATTCAGATGAAAGCGGACAATCTTAAGAAGTCCTGGTGTTGGCCTAGTACATATTATATGTTGGTGGTATTTGGAGCCTTGTCTTTTTTAAATTTGTTGGCTTCGGTTTAAGAAACTAGATTTTATATAAGATTCATATAATTCGAATTGAGGAAAAAATGAAATTTAAGAACTATTTATTTTTACATGCAAGCTTATTACTTTATTCAACAGGGGCTATTTTTGCTAAACTAGCCAGTTCCAAAGATTTTTTTTCCTTTGAATTTATTTTTTATTATGGATTGTTTTTATTGGTACTATTTGTTTATGCTATTCTTTGGCAGCAAATTTTAAAGAAGTTCCCATTAACGGTAGCATTTGCCAATAAAGCGATTACTATTATTTGGGGAATCTTGTGGGGGTATTTATTTTTTGGAGAAGCTCTTCGATGGGGAATGTTATTGGGTTCAGTGATTATTATTACAGGAATATATATGGTGGTTAGTGATGATAAATAATGAATGGATTTATTATGTGCTTTATCTTTTTTCTGTATTAGTGGCATCTTTTTCGCAAGTTATTCTAAAAAAGAGTGCTATGATTCACTACGAAAGTCATTTAAAAGAATATTTAAACGTTTATGTAATAGTGGCTTATTTCTTTTTCTTTGGTTCGTCGCTTTTGACAACTTTGTCATATAAAGGGGTGCCTCTAACTTTGGGACCGGTTTTAGAAGCGACCGGATACGTTTATATTGGTATGCTAAGTATGCTTATTTTAAAAGAGCGTTTAAGCCGTCGCAAAATTATGGGAAATGTATTGATTATTAGTGGAATCCTGATTTATGCTTTTCTGTAAGAGAACTAAAATTCAAGAGGAAAATGACTAAAAGCAATTAAAGTGTTTTAAAAAAATGATGAGGTTATAAAAAAAGAATAGGAAGTAACAAATGAGTTTAAACCCAAATAAGAAAGTAGAATTAAAAAACAAAGCAGATAAAAGTAATAATAAGGCTATTTTTATAGTAATGCTTATGATTACTTTTTTTTATATGTTGTTTTTAAATAGCTATACTCCATTGATTGCAGATGATTATGTGTATCGATTTATATTTGGAACAGCGATTCCTGTAAATAGTATGGGTGATATTGTTACGTCTCAAACGACATATTATATGACGTGGGGTGGCCGGGTGATTGCAGAATCTTTAACACAGGTATTTGTATTTTTAGGGAAACCAATTTTTAATATTGCAAATAGTATCTGTTATATTGTATTTATATTAGGAATATATTTTAATGCGGTAGGAAGAAAAATAAAACCGATAATTTTACTATGGGTGATTATATTGTTATGGCTTTTTATTCCAATGTTTGGGCAAACCGTGATGTGGTTAACGGGATCATGTAATTATTTATGGTGCGGAACATTAATTATCCTAGCTATTTTGCCATTTCGTTTATTTATCGAAAAACAGACGTTGTTTTTAAAAAGTTTTAGTTTTGGGATAATCATGAGTCCATTGTTTTTTTTAAGTGGTGTAACGAATGAAAATACAGCAGGAGGCATGATTTTAATTATGTTATTATTTTGTTTTGTATATTACAAACAAAAAATTAAAATCCCATACTTTGCATATACTGGCTTGTTTTTTTCAATTTGTGGTTTTGCGTGTATGATTTTTGCACCTGGAAATGGAATGCGTGTGGATAATGAATCGGCGGTCAAAGAAGTGGTTGCAATGGTTGGTTCAAATCCAATTGTGACGCGATTCGCTTATTTTGCAAATAATCTATATATGATTATGCCAGTATTAATTTTTGTTGGGGTAGGATTGGTGATTTTATTTAATCAAAAGGGGAAGAAAGGATTGATTTTTCCAAGTGTTTTTATCATCGCTGCGGCAGCATCAATGGTTGTTATGCTTATTCCTCCAAAATTTCCGCCACGAGCGATGTTTGGGTTGGTTAGTTTTCTAATTATTGCAATAACAATGATGATGGATGAGATTGATTGGAGTTTATTAAAAAGAACGAAAGGGATTGTTTTACCTGTGATTTTGGTGAGTATGTTTTTTATGATGTCTCTTGGTTATGCTGGAGTGGATGCAATAATGGTTACAATAGCATATAATGCCCGGGTTACTCAAATTCAAGAAGAAATAGGAAAAGAAACAATTGAAGTATCTAATATAGTGCCGATTACAAGTCATAATGGAATGTATGGTTTACGAGATGTTCAAATGGATTCAAACCATTGGGTAAATCGAGCATTAGCCGATTATTATGGGGTTCCGAATATTGTATTAAAGCCATAAAACGAGTTGAAATTTAAAAGGAGAAAAGGTGTAAAGATTGGAAGGAATAAAAAAACGTATATTAAAAATATACAATTGGGAATATTTTCCGATGATTGTTTTTGCAAGTTTGATGTTGATATTACATTTTTCAATGCAATCATTTGGAGATGATCTTGTGTATGGAAAATATTTGATGGAGAAAAAAATAAGTGCTTTTATTTTGGAATCATATGTTGAATGGAGTTCGCGGGTTATCATTATGCCAATTGCTGCATTCTTTGCAAGTCAAAATTTTATTTTGTTTTCAATTGTTGATACGTTCTTTTATTTTTTATTAGGATATATTATTTCTAAACTATTTGTAAAAAATAATCGGCGTAAAAATAATTGGGCTATTATTTTGTTATTAATGTGTATTCCCTTTGCATCAATGCTTTCTACTGCAGGTTGGATTGTAACAACGATTCACTATTTATGGCCAGCGATATTAGGGCTGGTTGGATTATATCCACTAAAGAAAATTTATAATAAAGAACCAATTCAAAAGCATGAATATGTTTTATGCTTTTTAGCACTTATTTATGGTGCAAATATGGAAATTGTTGCAGCAATTTTAGTCAGCTTTTATTGTATTTTCGCGGTTTATTTTATGATGAAAAAGGAAAATTCGGGATTTGTAATTCTAGCAAGTGTGGTATTAATTGCAAATATGATTTTTATTTTAACTTGTCCTGGAAATTGTGCACGTGATTTAATTGAAATTTCATTGAGATTTCCGGAATATGCACAGTTTAATTTTATTCAAAAGATGACTTTATCAGCAACATCATTTCTTTTTACAATTGATCAGAATTATATTTTGTTTGTTGTGCTAGGATTAGCGTTTGCGTTAGCACTTAATAAATATAAAAAAAGTTTTTTAAGTATTATAGGATTGATTCCTTTTTTATTTGCAGTGCTAATTAATTTGGCTCGTGTTATCTTATTAAGCTCCAAATTTGAAAAAGCTTATCATATGGTAACAGGTCATAACAAAATTGGAATAGAAGCGTTTAAAAAAATAATAGAGGGAGTACCAAGTGGGATTCACTATGTAATGCTGATTAGTATGATTTTATTTGCACTATCATTAATTATAATGACGTTTTTCTTATTGAAAGATTCAAAAAAATTGTGGATCGGAGAGTTAATTATTTGTGCTGGAATAATGTCACGGGTTGTGATTGGATTGTCTCCGACTGTCTATGCATCAGGTGCACGTACATTTTTATTTCAATATCTTGCGTTAGCAATTTATGGGGTTTTACTTTATCAAAAATTTAATTTGAATTTAGAACAAAAAAAACAAAAGATACTCATTGGCATCCTTTGCTTTTTTGGAATAATGGGTTATTTGGAGTCATTTATAAAAATATTTAAATCACTAGTTTAGAAGACATCATAAAAGAAATCATTGGAAAAATAGTGGTTTCCAAAAAGAATATCGTATTCCATTAACCAGTGTTCTTGATTAAGAGCACTGGTTTTTTCAGTGGGCGTTGTATAAATGGTGCCATCAGAATCGACATTAACAAAATTATTTTGATTTGGAAGAAGATCCCGTTCTTCAAGTAGGGTTTCCCAATAGGGTGATAAAGGGAGGTCCGATTCTTCAAGAACCGTTGCTCCTAAATAGCTGGCATCAACGAGCCCCATATTATTAGGTGAGAGATCATAGTTGTTCCACATGACAAAGGGCGTTTCGTATAAATTGACGTAGTCTTCATAATTAAGTTGATCTTGTCCAGCATAACCCAGTTTGCGATAAATATCATAATCTGCACCAAGCGCTGGCAAATGATCTCCATACATAATAATCATGGTGGGTTCATCAATGGTAGAGAAATAATCCATAAGGATCCCTAGGGCAGCATCGGCATCATAAACGCCTTGGGTATAATTTTGGACAAGCAGCTCGTTGTAGTCGCAGAGTGACGGTGCATCAACGATGACATCAAAATTGGGATAGTTTTTTTCGCCATACCCGCCATGATTTTGCATAGTCACTAAAAAGCAAAAAAATGGATTAGAGGTGTTTTCATTTTCTTCATAACTTGATATCACTCTTTCAACGGCTGTTTTATCAGAAATAAAATTTCCTTTTATTTCTGGATTTACAAAGTCTTCGTCAGAGAAGAAGTCATCAAAACCTAAAAGAGGATAATCTTGATCACGATTCCAAAACCATTTTGCATAAGGATGAATCGCAAGAGTGTTATAGCCTAAGTTTTTTAAATAAGAAGGAACACTGGGAATTTCCGAATTAATGTATTGCTGATAAGGTGTTGAGCCTCTTGGTAAAAATAAAGTTTTATTGCCAGTAATGGTTTCAAATTCAGTATTACAGGTTCCACCACCATATTCAGAAACTAAGACATTACCACTGATGCCTTCTTTACGAATGCGATTGATGTTTGGCATCGGATCGGTAGAAAAATCGACGTTTGGGAGGCGTGTGGGATCGGATAAGGATTCATTCATAATCATAATAATGTTTGGCTGAGTTTGTAGGGAGTCATTATTTGAAGTTTGATTTTCTTTTTTTTGATTTTCAAAGGAGATAGCAGCTTCCGAATTGTAATTCAGGGGTTTTTTGATGATGATATTTTGAGTATTAAGCATAAAGCCTGTTAAAAAGCCGTTAACATCGTAACTTTGAGATTGATTCCAACGTTTATCTTCAATGTTTAAATGGGCCAATACCTCATCATTAAAAATAATTAAATTAAAACAACCAATCATAAGAAGAAAAGAAAAAATGAAAATAGTGATACGAGATTTAATGCAAAGTTTTTTTTCTTTAATAAAAAAGGATAGAAAGATTAGGATACACAAAGCGATTAAAATAAAAATAATCGTTGAAGTGAAGGAAATCTTAATTTCAGATATAATATTCAAAGCTTCCTTTTTTAAGGCGAGATCCCATGGCATAAATGGATCACCACGAAAATTTATTTTAAAAAAATTAATTAAGGAAAGGCCAATAAATAAAATGCTTGTAATAATGGAAGTAATCCAAATCCGTGGAATAATTGAATAAAACAAGAAAAAGGTTAATGAAATAATTAAATAGTTAAGAAACAATGAGGGAAAACTATGATTAAGCCAGGTGAAAAAATCGATAAAAGATTCCCGTTGTATGAGTTCTACAAAAGAAGAAAGAATAATAGGGAATAATATAAACCAAATTATATTTGTCCATTGGTCACGTTTAGTACGTTTTAAAGGATCGGGTGATAATTCAGGTGATCTTTTTTTAAAGTTAAACATAAGTGAACATCCTTTTTCATAATAATAACGCCTGACGAAATCATTTTAATTTAGGTCAGGCGCGATTGTTGTATTTTTATTTTAGTCATCATAACTGTCATCATAACTGTTGTCATAACTATTATCATATGAATCATTGCCATAAAGGGTGTCGTTGATTTCATCGCTAATCTCATTTGCAGTGGTTGATGGTGTGTAAGTTTCTTCAAAAATGAATTGGTATAGCGTCGTAATGTTATCAACTAAGGTATCAGGAATAACATAAGAAATCCCGTGTAGGGTATCGAGTAAAAGATAGTCGCTATCTGGGAAACGCGCTTGTTCAATAGCATGAGAAGGCATAAGTGCAAGGTTTCCGGCATATTTTATAATTTCTAAAGTTGATAATGAGGTTTCAACATAGGGAAGGGTTGCAGTCAAAAGATTGTATTGATCCATGAGATTAAGATCAAGAGCTTTTGATAACACTTGTTCAAATACTTCCCGTTGTCGAAGGGTACGATCAAAATCGCCATCACCAACATATCGAACACGGCAATAGGCGAGGGCTTGGGAGCCATCAACGAATTGTTCACCGATATCGTTAAGTTGTGGTGAACCAGTATTGACTTTTTCATTAACATCATTAAGATATTCATTAACCCATTCAAGTTCATCATATGTTTTAATATTAATACTAACACCATTAACCGCATTAACCATTGAAACCATTGCATTAAAGTCAATCGTAACATAATCAGTAATTGCAGTGTCAAAATTTTTATTGATTGTTTGTAAGGCTAAAGTTGGACCACCATAAGCGTAGGCTGCATTGAGTTTATCATAGTCATATTTATCATTAATAGAGACATAGGTGTCACGCATTAATGAAGTGACTTTAATTTTATTGTGTTCATAGTCTGCAGTTGCAATCATAATTGTATCGGTACGATCGCCTTCAACGTCATCACGACCATCAATACCGAAGATAGCAATATTAACAATCTTATGTTGCTTGGCAAAATTTGCAGCGGAATTACTAATCCCGTAGCGATTTAAACTTCCAGATAATCCACTAGTCACATTACTAAGAAACAGAGCATTGACAGCAAAAGCAGTGACACTGAGGATAAGAACCAATAGGAGTAGTGTTTTAAAAAATCTTTTTGGAGCTCTTTTCTTTTGCTTTGATTTTACTGAAGCCTTTGAACGTGAAATAGTTTTTTTATTTGGGCCAGATGATTGTTGTGGCGATTTTGTTGGTTGCGGTGAAGATGTTTGTTTTGATAGGGTACTTCTTTTGGAGGAAGAAGTACGTTTATTTGTGATAACATTTTTTTTTCGATTATTCAATAGGGATACCTCTTTAGTATAAAATAAACTACACTTTAAATGACAGTAGTTTTCAATAGTAGGGATAATTTTTTTCATTCAAGTTTCCAGTTTATAATTATACCATAATTGTAAAGGAATTGTAAAATAATATTGAATAGACCTAATTATTTAAGAGAATGATAAATCTTGTTATACATTTGGTTGAATTTTTGTTATAATTAGAAATAAAGTCAAATGATGCAACTAAAGAAATAGGAGTAAGATAAAATGGTAAAAGAACAGGAGCTCAGTAATAAAAATGAATATTTTGAATATGTCGAGTCACGAATAGAAAATTTAGAAAAGTTGATTTTAAAAAAAGATGAGGAATTAAAATCACTAATACTACAAACGNNACTACAAACGACGACGCTTGATGCTTCTAATTCAGAAAAAGAAAACCCTCAGAAAAAAGTATTAATAAAAGGAAAAGGAAACTTTGATCAAGTATTTAATGATATTAAAGAAAAGGAAGAATGTTTCTTAAAAAAAGATGGGTCACAGCCTGCATATAAAAAAGAAGAATTAAATGACCAGCTAGTGACTATTGAAAATCGCGAAAAAAAGGTCCAAGAAATGTTGGATTCCCTTGGTACGGCACTTTTAATATTAAAACAACGTCATGAAGAGGTCAACCGAAAAGAAGAAACCTTGAATCGTGAGTACTTAAAATTAAAAGAAATCGAAGCAATGTATTATGCATCAAGTGGTATTGATAATCTTAGTTCAACTTTTGGTCAAATTGCAAAGAATAATGAAAATACAACTGAAAATAAGAAGACTTTGATAAGAAAGAACAGCAAGGAGTGAGGCAATGAAATTAAGTCTTGGAAAATGTTGGGGATTACTGATTTTTGATATGATTAGTTTAGCCCTTTCGGGATATGCATTTTTATTAGGGTTTCAAATTTTAGAAACTTTACCAAATGCAAATGCATTTATTATTTTAATGGGCTTTTTTGTAGGAATAAAAATAATTGTATTGTCAATATATGATTTAAATAAAAATTTATTGCTTAAAAATATTCCTTTTATTGCAGCTTTGATTTCAATTATTGGAAATGGGATTGTTTTTGGAGTCTGTTGGTTTTTAGTGCCGGATGTTCCGTTATCTTTTTTTATTGGATTGACACTATCTGATTTTATAATGATTCTGTTAGCGCACTTTTTATGGTGGGTTATTATTGGAAGAGAAAGCCAAAAGTCAAACAAACAAAATTTAGAAAATAAGGGCGTTCAAGAAAAACAGGAATTGAGAGATCAGAAAAACGAAGAAAGCAAGAGCCCTAAGAATAAGAGAAAAGAAAGTAAAACAAAACGAAAAAGTTCAAAAAAAGATAAAAACGAACGAAAATCATGGCTGAATCAAGCAGATGAAGAAGAATCAGAATATGATAGCATCTTTACAGCGTTGTTAGAGAATGAAAAAAAAACCGAAAAAAATCCTCGCAAATTAGATGAAATTGATGACTATGATCATGAAAAGCGTTATCAAACCAGTGAGTTTTTAAAAGATATTCAATTGAATTTGGAAAAAGAACATCAGGAAAATGGACAACAAAAACGAACGCAGTCAGGAAATGATGCATTTAGAGTTGAACCAATTGAAAAAAATAATCCAAAAGCGCGATCGAGTGCAAATCAAGATCAAAGATCGGTTGGAAAAACACAAAATTCTCCAAAATTAGAAGTGAGTTTTGATTCTGAAAACCCTCAAAAGAAACAAAAGCCCAAAAAAATAAGTGAGTTATTTGATAGTAATCCTGAAGATGATGTTTTGTTAAATGCTAATTTTGTTACACCTGAAATCAAAGAAAAACCTTTGAAAAAAGAAGAAATAAAACCGAATAAAAATGACATTTTAAAAGCAAACAATACAACAGAAATTGAAAAGGATCATCTGATAAAAAATGATCAGGGTTTAAAAAGAATCACTATGAATCAAGAAGAGAAGTCAGAACCAAAAGAAACGTTATTAAAAAGCGACGATGATTTTATAGCCGTAGAGAGACGTTTGAATTATTTATTTAGTGACATTCAAAAATCAATGAAGGAAACAGAGTATCTCCAAGGTGCAGTAGCCGTTTTTCATGAAGAAATTGAAAATTATACGTCGATTGCAGGCGATGATAAAATCATTGCAACAGGAAATCTGATTCGAGAAAAATTAAAGGCGATTATTGACAAACAATTTGTAGTTGATGAGGTGCTTGATGATTTGATACGGCTTTCAAAATTAATTAATAATCGAATTGATGATTTAGATGTGATTGAAGCAGGGCTTAATCAAAGGAAAGTAGTCTTAGATCAAAAAGAAGTTTTGCGTGTTGATAATACGATAAAAGATATTACAGAAGGAGATATTGAAATTATGCCAAAAGAAATCATATTGGAAAATCTTGATTCTGAATTTATTGTGGATGAAGAAGATTATGAAATGGTGCGAAAATATTTAACACAGAATCAAGAAAAAAATAATTAAAAGAAATATGAAATTGAAAGGAATATAAAATTGACAGTTGATTTGTATTCCTTTTTTATATGAAAAAAATTGGAATAAATGGAGGGATTATAAGTAATCATGCAGGGAAGAAGCAAAACAAGACAATTATAATCAAATTATGCAAGATGGAGAGATGAAAATTTCAAGAAAATATTTTTTTATTGCGAATTATAAAAAAAAATGGTATACTTTTTAGTGTATTATAGTGGGTGTATTTAGTGAAAATATGCCTAAAAATTATAT
>LGVE01048340.1_pt2 | contig 12060 bp, 10 predicted proteins | sample 469871 | NCBI WGS metagenome assembly LGVE01 (sample SAMN03893561, study PRJNA290197) | marine sediment metagenome | material: sediment; isolation source: combined push core samples #3730, #5133, and #5579 collected at Hydrate Ridge | place: Pacific Ocean: Hydrate Ridge | reverse complement strand
ACCTGGGCCAGCTTGACCCCGAGCATCACCCAATAGCCCTTGATGTGATCAAAATTATCGAGAATCAGGCGACTGATGGCCAGAGTCTTGAGAATCTCTACTCCAGCGGGGCCGCGCAACTCCGGCAAGCGGGTATTATCCGCCTGGTACGGCAGGGGGATGAAGGCCATGAAACCACCCGTCCGGTCCTGCAGTTCCCGCAATTGCAACAGATGATCGATACGATCGGTCCAGTTTTCCAGGTGACCGAAAAGCATGGTGGCATTAGAACGCAGGCCGGCACTGTGCACTGCCGCCATAATATCGAGCCAGCGTTGCCCGGAAATCTTCTCCGGGCAGAGCCGCTCACGCACCGTCGAAGCAAAGATCTCGGCACCGCCGCCGGGCAGGGAATCGAGTCCCGCCGCCCGCAATTCATTCAGTAGACAGTCGAGGGGCAAACCGGACAAACGGTGCAGGTGATCGATCTCTACCGCGGTAAAGGCCTTAATATGGATCTCTGGTGCCGCTCGACGAATAGCCTGCAACATCTGCAAATAGTAGCTGAAGGGCTGTTCGGGGTGCAGTCCGCCCACCACATGCACCTCTCTCGCCCCATTAGCAGCGGCACCAGCGGCCCGCTCGCCGACCTCTTGGGGCGACAGGCAAAAGGCGCCTTGTTGCTGTTCGTCACAACGAAAAGCGCAAAAAGCACAGGCATTGATACAGATATTGCTGTAATTGATATGGCGGTTGCGGTTGAAGAAGACTCGCGCACCGTTGCGCCCTTCGTTGGCTCTTGCGGCCAACGTCCCAAGAGCCAGCAGGTCGTCGCAATCGGCCAGCTGCAGAGCCTCATCACTCGTGATGCGCTCGCCGCCTTCGATCTTTTCGGCAATGGAGGTAAGAAGTTCTTTCATATCAAGCAACAGTCCTTAGCCATCCCCCCAGCGACGATAAAGTCGGTGGTCGATGCCCAGCTGGTCAAGTACCTTGCCAACCACGAAACCAACCATTTCCTCGACACTGGTGGGCTGCTGATAAAAGGCCGGCATGGCCGGTACGATGCGGGCACCGGCCTTTGAGAGGCGCAGCAGGTTTTCCAGATGAAGTTGGTTGAAAGGCGTTTCGCGAGGCACCAGCAACAGAGGGCGGCCTTCTTTAAGAGCCACGTCAGCGCAACGTTCGATAAGATTACCGCTCAGACCCGCAGCCAGGCGGCCGACGCAGCCCATGGAACAAGGTGCCACCACCATCGCATCGGCCGCCGAAGAACCACTGGCCACCGGTGCAAAAAGATCGTCCTCATCGTAGTGCTGCAAAGCCTCTCCAGCCTGGAAATGGGCATCAATCCGTACCCGGCGAACGACCAAGTCCCCCGTCCAATCAAGACCGGTTTCGTGATGCAGCACCTGACGGCCAGCCCGGCTCAAAAGTAGCACCACCTGACGCCCGGAGCGCAAAAGCTCCTCGGTCAGGCGCAGGCCGTAAATGGCTCCTGAAGCGCCGGTCATGGCCAGTACGATCTTCTTCATGCGTCCTCCTCAGCTCCAGGTCAAAGCGACGTCGATCAAGGTAAACACAAACATGCACAGGCTGACATAGCCGTTCATGGTGAAAAAAGCCGTATTGAGGCGGCTCAGATCGTCGGCCCGCACCAGACGATGTTCATAGACCAGCAGCCCTGCTACCAACAGCACGCCACCCAGGTAGAGGTTCCCCAAGGGTGCGATGAGCGCCAAAAACGACAGTAACATAATCATCAGGCCGTGGAGCAACTTGGCCAGAGCAATGGCCCGTTTCGCCCCGAGACGGGCCGGTATTGAATGCAGTCCCTGAGAACGGTCGAACTCCTCGTCCTGCAGGGCGTAAAAGATATCGAACCCCGCCACCCAGCAGAGCACCGCCAGGCCGAGAATAAGTGGTGGCCATTCCAATGAACCGCGCAAAGCGATCCAGGCGCCAACAGGCGCGGCCGCCAAACAGAGCCCCAGCACCAGATGGGACAGGGAGGTAAAGCGTTTGCTGTAAGAGTAGAACAGCAGCAGCCCGATGGCCACAGGCGCCAGCGCCAGGCAGAGGGGATTGAGACGCCAAGCAGCCAGCAGCAGCAGAGCGAAACCGGCCGCGGCCAGCAGCGCGGCCTCACGGTGCGTCACCCGTCCCGCCGGCAAATGTCGGTCGGCGGTGCGGGGATTGGCTGCATCGATACGGACATCGATCAAGCGATTACAGGCCATGCCCCCGGTACGGGCGCCGACCAGGGCCAGACAGATCCAGACCAGCTGGCCTACGGACGGCAGTGCCCCCGACATGCGCGAGGCCAGCACCACAGCCATCAGGGCAAAGGGAAAAGCAAAGATAGTATGGGAGAAACGAATCATCTCCAGCAAGGTACGGGTCTTTTGGAAAACAGAACTGATCATGACACTCCGGTACTCGGCCGGCCACCGATTTGCTCGGTCCGGCGAAGCCTGAAAAAATACCGAACCCGCTCAACTACCAGCAACCCTGAACCACAGGGAGCCGAAAGGCAGCAGGTTCGTCTTCATTATTAGATACAGCGACGCAGGAGATTCTAGCGAGCAAGGGGCGTGGAGTAGATCGCCAGGATCTCCCGCAGGCGCTGGGCCGACGGCGGCGAAGCAAGCCCTGGCCCGTAGAGAACATCGTTGGCCCGCACATAGGACTGCTGATAGTAGTCGGCGTTGGCCTTATCATCGATCTGCAGCGCCGATCCTTCCAGTGAGACACCGGCAAAGAAACCGCGGCTGCGAGAGTAAGAGAGGATCTCGGCCTTGAGGGTGATATCCGTCGCCCCCTCCACCCGGCGGCCAACAGGACCGGCGGCCACGGCGGCATCGACGCCCAGAGTGTATTTCCCCTTGATCAGACCCTCGACGCTGCGAGCGCTCTTGAACACCAGAATCACGTCCGTCGACTGGGCGCCGATCTGCCAGCCGACACTGCCCCCACCCAGGGAGACCATGCAGGGATTACTCCACCTGCCAGCGGCATTCCGCACCAGTACCACACCGGTACCATAACGGGCACCGATAACAAACCCGGCCTTGATAACCCCCGGAATAATGGCGATGCCGTGGGCGTTGTTCAGCAGGTTCGGCGGAATGGCCGACTCGGGAATGGCCATAATCTGCTCCATGACCGTGCCCGCCTGCTTCACCTTTTCTTCCCCGTTACCTGCCAGCGCGGACGTTGCCGGCAGCAGGCAAAACAACAGGACGGCCAATGCCGTCCAGTAGGCAAACTTCTGCTTCATGGATTCCCTCCCTCATTGCCTGCTCGAAAGGACAGCGGCTTCAGGCCGAGACTTTCGAACAGGCATTGCTGCGATTAAATAATAAATTCATCGACGGCGATCGGCCGTCGCGCCGGCATCTTACCACCAATAGGGGTGACTATACCAGTAGGGGTAGCGATGCCAATAGGGCCAGGGGTCGTAGTAGTAAGGATAGTAACCGGGCCACTCGGTCTGCCGCTCCGGCACCAGATAGAGCTCGACGATGTCAAACACAGGATAGGAATAACTGATCTTCTGCAACGGCCTGGCTTCCACACCGCGCAGGGTAGCGACCAGAGTCACCAGACGGCCCTCTTTGTAGATACTTGGATCGAGCAGCTGGCTGGTGCGAGCCAGAAAGCGCCCGCTGATCTCATCGGGATCCTGCGGCTCGTCGCGATTATCCAGGGTATACTTGAGAATTTCCAGGGTGGTGCCGGCGTTGCTCAGCTCGTTGTTCAGAATCAACCCACCGACAATGACCGTCTTGCCCACATGGGTCTCCGGCGAAGCTTTAAGCTGGGCATAATCCACTTCGTAGTTGACACCGTACAAGGCATCCTTGGTCAATACCGAGCCACAACCGCCCAGGAGCAGAAGTAACAGCAGCGACCCGAGAACATAACCTGATCTATTCATGATCAACTCCTCTCGCTAGATTGTCCCCTCCTTTTTCAAGTTTACTTGACCTTTTTGGCCATCTGCAATCGTCATTCACAAGATTGCTAAGCCACGGGCTCAATAAATGCGAAACGGATAGTGATAGCCATAAGGACAATGAGGCTCTTTGGGCCACCAGTGGATCTCGCCGATCTCGAACAAGGGACGCCCGAACTGTTGTTCGGCCACAGCGCGGGGCTCCCGGCCGACATAAGTGGCGGCCAGAGAGACCAGGTGACGGCTGCCAAAGTGGGCCGGATCGAGAATCCGATCACTGCGAGCCAGCAGCTCACCGGAGCCCTTGACGGGGCTGCGGGGCCTGCCGCGCTTGTCCATGGTATAGGGAAGCAGGGTAAGAACAGTGCCATCCCGGCTCACCTGGTGGGAGACGACAAAACCGACCAGCAACAGGGTCCGACCGGTGGCAGCCGCGGGATCACGGAGGAACTGCTCATAGCCGCGCCCGGCAAATCGACAGTCGACTGGGCTTCTGGAGGCAACACATGGCTGCAACCGGCAAAGCCACGACTAGGAGTCTGTCGGACTATACGGGTCGAAGCGAAAATTTGGATGTTTGAGAATAGGTTTTAGCTCATTTGAAGGTTCATAGTTGTAACTACGGGCCGAAAAGGAGCTGAAATATGGGCCAAACTGCCGAATTTGCAGCCGACTCATGGATAGTCCGACAGCCTCCTAGAATGGGTAATTTGATCAGGGTGTGATACATGACTCGCCTCTCCTCTCTATGAATAGAAGTAGACGGACCGAACGTATTTAATAATCGATACCCGGCTGCGGTTCTATATCCTTGCGATAAGCATGCTTGATTTCGCGCACCTCGCTGACCGTATCGGCCAGCTCAATCACCTGCGAATGAGCAGCTCGCCCGGTAAGAATCAAGTGCATGAGGGGTGGCTTGCCCTGCAGAATCTCCAGCACTTGGTCGAGGTCGACCAGCTTAAGGTGCAGGGCGTTATTGATTTCGTCCATAATCAGGATATCGAACCGCCCCGAAGCGATCTTTTCCTTAACCAGCCGGATCGCCTCCTGGGCGTTGGCCCGGTGCTCCTTAAAGGGATAGGGATTGCCCCGCAGGCCGCAGAAGCCCTTGCCGGTAGCGATCAGTTCCACTCCCTGCAGCTGCTTGATGCCGTCCCATTCCCCGGCATAGAGATCGCCCTTCATGAACTGAATAATGCAGGTGCGCAGGCCGTGACCGCAGGCCCGAACAGTCATGCCCAGAGCCGAAGAGGTCTTACCCTTGCCGTTGCCGGTAATCACCACGATCAGACCACGGGGAGTCTTCGGCACCAGGCGGTCGATTTTCAGCGGATTGCTCGCTTGTTCGGTCATAAGCTCACCTTTTAGGTTGCATCCTTTTACATTGTAAACCATTTCAACCGTCGCGCCATAGCCCTGCAGGCCGCCCCCTCAGACGTCAAGACCGTATTCGGCCCAGCGCCGGTCGAGCAAGTCCTTCACCGCGGGATCAAGATTCAAAGGCCGGCCGGGCAGCCCCGTGGCGTCGATGGCCAGACGTTGGCCGTCGCGCAGCAGGTGCCGCTGGGCGTCTACTCGGTTGACGGCCCGCCAGAAACAGCCTCGCACATCCTGCACATCGGTCCCTTCATCGACAAACAGCAGCAATTTTGATCGGTTGAAGGGCTTCCTCTCCCAAAGGGCCCGGGCCAGTTCGGCAATATCTCCATCCCGCTGCCGTCGCACCGCCAGCAGGGTGACGCCGTGAAAGATAGTCTCCATAGGCATGTTGATGTCGACAATTTGTGGATAATCGACCTGCAACAAGGCCAACAGCAGCCGCTCGCTGAGCTTGGCCAGATAACCGCTCTCCATCGGCGGCGGCCCGGTGATCGTGGCAGGGAACAGTGGATTTCGGCGATAGGTAATGGCGGTGACCCGCAACAGGGCGGCAGGGGCGGCCGAGTCGTAGCTGCCGCTATGGTTGCCGAAAGGACCTTCCATGCGACGGTTACCGGGTTCCACCAGGCCTTCGATGACGAACTCGGCAGCGGCCGGCACGGCCAGGTCATTGCTCAGGCAGGGCGTCATAGCCAGGGGCCGGTGCCGCAGCCAGCCGGCCAAGACCAGTTCGTCGACCCCTTCAGGTAGGGGGGCGCAGGCGGCATAGATGGACGCCGGATCCCCACCGAGGACAATGGCCACCGGCATCGCCGCGCCGTGATCGGCCCAGGCGGCCTGATGGCGGGCACCACCGGAACCGGGTCGCCAGCGCAGGGTAGCTTCGTCGCGACCGAACAGCTGCACCCGGTACATGCCGCAGTTATCACGACCGGTTTGGGGATCGCGGCTGAACACCAGCGGCTGGGTGAGAAACCGACCACCGTCGCCGGGCCAGCAGTGCAAGGCCGGCAACAGGCGCAAATCGGGCGGATCCATGATCACCTCGCGACAGGGAGCGGTCGCCATCAACTGTGGCTGCCAGGCCGGTTCAGATAAAAGACGACTGAGCCGGTCGCCGGCCGAACCTCCAGCATACTGCGCCAGTCCATCGAGCAACCTGAGCCGCAATTGATCAGACTCTTCCAGACCGACCGCCCAGGCCGCCCGCCGCGGCGAGCCAAACAGATTGGTCAGAACCGGCAGCCGGTGGCCACGCACCTGCTCAAATAACAGCGCACGGCGCCCTGCCGCGCCCTTGCAGACCCGGTCGGTGATGGCGGCGATCTCCAGATGGGGATCGACTTCCGGCGCAATCCGGCGCAACTCGTCCCTCTCTTCAAGCAGGGCAACAAACTCGCGGAGATCGGTTACCTGTTGCGGAGTCATGATCTATTCACACTCCCCAGCCGCCACCACCCGGCGTCTCAATGACCAGTACATCCCCTGGCTGACCGTCGACGGTACATTTTCCCGGCAATTCCCGGCACTGGCCGTCGCGAAGCAAGGCGTTGCGACCCGGCCGACCCGGCTGGCCGCCATTCAGACCGTATGGCCCCTGCCGACGTCGATCGCTGATCAGGGTGATGCTGGCCTCGCCCTGCAACTGCAGCTCCTTGACTACCCCGTCACCGCCGCTGTAGCGCCCTGCCCCGCCACTACCAGTGCGCAATGAGTAACGCCGCACCCGTAAAGGATAGGCGTGCTCCAGAGCCTCCACCGGTGTATTCAGAGTGTTGGTCATATGGGTCTGCAGGCCGCTGGCACCAGCGCCGTCCGGACCGCCACCAGAACCGCCAGCAATGGTTTCGTAATAGGCGAAGAGCTGGCCGCTGCGAGAGTCACAGCCGCCGATGGTCAAATTATTCATGGTGCCGCAGCTGGCCGCCGGAATCCGTTCCGGCAGAGCCTGGGCCAGAGCACCGAGGAGTACATCGACAATGCGCTGCGAGGTCTCCACGTTACCGCCGGCCACCGCCGCAGGAAAAGTGCAGTCGACCACCGTGCCCGGCCGGGTGCGAACGGCGATAGGCCGCATGGCACCGGCGCTGCCGGGCATGCCCGGCGGAGACAGCAGGCGAAAGACGTAAAAAACCGCGGACAGAGTAATGGCCCGCACCGCGTTGACGCAACCCCGCACCTGCGGGGCGCTGGCGGAAAAATCGGCGGTGACGGCGTCGCCGGCCACGGTCAGCTCACAGCGTATGGGTATAGGCAAGGAGCCGTTGCCATCATCGTCGAGTTGATCCTCAAAAGCATAGCAACCATCGGGAATAGAGACCAACACCTCCCGCATTAACCGTTCAGCGTATTCGAGCAGCGCGTAGCCATAGCGTTCCGTTTCCGCCAAGCCATAGCGGTCCACCACTTCCCGCAAACGCCGTTCGCCAACCCGGTTGGCGGCGATCTGGGCGTTGAGGTCCCCTTCCCGTTCCACAGGGGTACGCACGTTGGCCAGCAGCATCGCCAGCAGGTCACCATCGAGCTGTCCGGCACGGACAATCTTGACCGGGGGAATACGAAGACCTTCCTGAAAGATTTCGTTGGAAAGAGGCAGGGAACCGGCGCTCATGCCGCCGACGTCAGCATGATGGGCACGATTGGCAAGAAAAAAGGCCGGCTGCTCCTCATCACTAAAAAAGACCGGCGTGACCAGAGTGATATCCGGCAGATGGGTACCGCCCCGGTAGGGATCGTTGAGCAGCACCATATCTCCAGGCGCCAGATCGCCCCGCTGCAGGGCGGCCGCCACCGACAGGGGCATGGAGCCGAGATGCACCGGGATATGGGCCGCTTGAGCAAGCATCTCGCCATCACGGTCGAACAGGGCACAGGAGAAATCCCGCCGCTCCTTGATGTTGGGGGAAAAGCTAGTGCGCATGAGCACCGCGCCCATCTCTTCAGTTAGGGAAGCGAAGCGGTTCTTGAGCACCTCCAGACGAATAGGATCGACTTTCAGCGAGTTCATGCGCCCTCCCTTTCCAGCACCAGATTGGCCTGATCATCCACCCGCACCTGCCAACCGGGATTGACCAGATGGGTGGCTGTCTCCTCGACGATCAGAGCCGGGCCGAAAAAGCTGGCGCCGCAGGGCAGCGCGCTGCGTTGGTAGACCGGACAGGGACATTCCTGCCCAGCCACCACCAGCGGTTCGACGACCAGCGGAGCAAAGTCTTCGGCGCGGCATAGACCGTATTGCAGATCGGGACGGGGCCCGCGACCGACGGCCCGCAGGCGCAGAGTGACGATCTCCAGCTCCCGCTCTTCGTCCCGATAGCCGTAGAGGTTCTGATAGAACTCATGAAAGGTGCGACAGAAATCTCCGATCAGAGGTACGGTGATCTCAAAGGATTGACCCCGATAACGCATATCAAGGGAGGACTCAAGCTGCAGCGCAGCCCCGCTAATGCCCTCGGTCCCCATATCGGCAACGGCCTGTTGTTCCAGAGGCTGAAATAATTCCGCCAGCTCTGCGGGCGCTACATTGCCTGGCTGCAACACGGAACGGGAATAGTCGCGAATCACGTCGGCCAGCACCAGCCCAACCGCCGACAACAGACCGGGATGGGCCGGTATCAAAATCCGCTCCATGGCCAGCATCTCGGCCAGAGCGCAGGCATGCAGACCGCCGGCGCCACCGAAGGGCAGCAGAGTGAAGTCCCACGGGTCATAGCCTCGGGCCACAGAAACCACCCGAAGGGCGCCAGCCATGGTCTCCTCGGCCACCTCGATGATGCCTTCCGCCAAGCGCTGGGGAGGCAGACCGGCCGCAGCAGCCAACCCTTCCACCGCCTGCTGACAGCGCTCCACCGCCAAGGGCATACGACCGCCGAGAAAAAGCTCTGGACGCAGCCGACGAAGGTAGAGGTTGGCATCGGTCACCGTTACCCCCTCGCCCCGACCGTAACAGACCGGACCTGGGTCGGCCCCGGCACTTTCAGGCCCGACCCGCAGCGCGCCACCGGCGTCGAGCCGGACGATGGAACCACCTCCGGCTCCCACAGTGTGAATATCGATCATCGGCACCTTGACCGGCCAGCCGGCGATGACCGTCTCGGAGGTCAGGGGAATGCCGCCATCGCACAGACCAACGTCGGTGCTGGTGCCGCCCATATCAAAGGTGATAATCCGTTCGCAACCGGCCGTCCGAGCGGCAGCAAAAGCGCCGACCATGCCGCCGGCCGGACCGGACAAAATGGTGCGCACCGCCTCGCTGCCGGCGGTACCGGCCATGATAGAGCCGCCGTTGCTCTGCATGATACGTAGCTGACGCTCACCGAAGCCTACCTGTAAACGCTCAAGATAGCGGCTCATAACCGGCGATACCGCAGCATTCACCGCTGTGGTCGAGGCCCGCTCAAACTCGCGATACTCGGGCAACACCCGGTGAGAGGCGGACACCCGGCAACCGGCAGCCAGCAGGGCCTGCGCCAACTGCGCTTCGTGCTGCGGATTAGCATAGGAGTGCAGCAAGCAGAGGGCCACCGATTCGCAGTTCGTCGCCTTGACGGCAGTAACCACCCGGCCGATCTCTGCTTCACTCAGGCCCAACTCCACCGTGCCGTCAGCCAGCACCCGCTCTTCCACCTCCACCACCCGCTCGGCCGGCACCAGACTGGTCCGCCCGGCGGGCTGCAATGCGTAGAGCTGCGCCCGATGCTGACGGCCGATCTGCAGCAAATCGCCGAAACCGGCGGTGGTCACCAGCGTCACCTTCGCCCCCTTGCCTTCCAGCAGGGCGTTGGTCGCCACCGTCGAACCGTGAAAAACCAGCCCTTGGTCATCGCCCAGTAGATGGCGCACTCCTTCGAGCACAGCTCGGGACGGATCATCGGGGGTTGAAGGGAGTTTGTAGGTTCGCACCTCTGATCCGTCGAGAAGTACCAGATCGGTGAAGGTGCCGCCGGTGTCGACGCCTAGCAGGCGGGTGGTTAAATGGGGGTTGGTCATCTGTTATTCACCGTGCAGAGATAAAATGGGAGCAGCGTTAAGTACTGTGCCGCAGGGAAGTGTTTTTCTGCCGTTCACTCCCCTGTGCCGCAGCCGGAGCGGAGTGGACGTTTTGAGAAAAAGATGGGCAAATGTTTGAGCGCCAGCGAGTTTTTGCCCGTCCTCAAAACGTCTGCACAGCGCAGGGAACCCGAAGGGCAAGGAGCCGGGGCGCGCTTTTCTGCCTACTCTTTTGCCGCGCAGTAAAAGAGTAGGGCGTCGGGCGGGGACGCGACCCCGCAGTGTTACCGTCCTTCTGATCCGGATGAAAATCCCTGCGTTCGGCGGCACTCACAGGGGGGGGAAAGTCAAAAACCTTTGAAACAACCGCTACTCCCCTCGCCCACAGCGCTCCTTAAAGCGCCGCTCAAGCGCCAACACATCCGGATTATCCGGCTGCTGAGCCAACGCCTCGTCCAAAGCCTGACGGGTTTCCCCCAGACAACCAAGATGCAGACAACACTCAGCTAATTTCAGCCAACAAGCGAAATCCTTGGGGTTGATTTCCAAGGCCTGGCGATAAGCCGCTGCGGCGCCGGCCTGATCACCCAACTGATTGCGGGTTTCACCGAGCATGTACTGAGCCGGGGCAAAGCGAGGGCTGTGATCGACGGCCTGCTCAAAGGTTACGGCCGCCTCCTTCAAATCCTGCTCCCGATGCAGGGCCATGCCGAGCTCAAAGGTCGCCGCCGTGTAGCCGGGGCTGGCCGCAACCACCTGGCGGAACTGTTCGATGGCCAGCAGGTTGTCCCCCTGCTGGGAGTAAACCATGCCAAGAATAAACAGAGCTCGCGTATACTTGGGATTGATGGCGATAGCCGCATCGAGAGCCTGCCGGGCGCCCTGCAAATCAGAGCGACGTAGATGGGCCAGCCCGAGGCGATAAAGGGTTTCTGCACTTCCCGGGTTGAGCTTCAGTGCCTGCTCGTAGCTAGCGATACTGCCAGCCAGATCACCAAGACCATACTGAGCCATACCCAGCTTGAACAGCACACGAAAAGGTTCGCTGCTGCCCTGCAGAGCCTGACGGAAGGCGGCTACCGCCTCGCCGAGATCACCGCGATCGTAAAGGGCCATACCGCGGTGGTAATAGCCGCGACTGAAATCGGGCTGCTGCGCTACGGCATCGGTCCACAGAGCGAGAGCCTCATCGATCTTGCCACGATGATAGAGATCGAGAGCCTTTTCATGCAGCCCTTCGACGTCGTTGATCAACCGAACGCCGCACTGGTCACAAAACTTGGCTTGCTCGGAAACAGGGGCCTGACAACGGGGACATTGCATGGTTCCTCCTCGCTCGTTAAGAACTCGCGCTGGAACGGCTGACGCTGCCCTCACCGGTATTGCAGGGGGCAGCTACGGAACTAATCGATGGTCAAACAACCTATTGACGCGACGCAAACTACCGGTCTTGCTTTTCAACTTAAACTGGCTGAAATCTACAATCTTAGTTCGCCGGTCCCGGCCGGCAGAGGATCCCGTAGCGACGTTGCATATACGTTGTTGATTTTAAACCAAACAGCACCTTCGACCACTGTTGGGAAAAGAATCGGACCGATCATTTTAGCAATCAACTGTCGGAAGAGAAGAAGCGCAGAGAAACCGCCAGCACCGTGGAATGACACAACAGTTGTTAGCCTCCCCTTCCCACCGCAACAGACATGCTCCCCGCAGGGGCAGCCATTTTTTGCCTACTTTTTGTTGGCTTGGAC
>LGVE01184175.1_pt1 | contig 12112 bp, 8 predicted proteins | sample 469871 | NCBI WGS metagenome assembly LGVE01 (sample SAMN03893561, study PRJNA290197) | marine sediment metagenome | material: sediment; isolation source: combined push core samples #3730, #5133, and #5579 collected at Hydrate Ridge | place: Pacific Ocean: Hydrate Ridge | reverse complement strand
TCAAACCAAAAGAGGAATTGTTTTATTGGCAAAGTGATTATATTAATTCTCTTTTTTATGCTCAAGGAAAATTCATGGAAAAGTTTTCAGATCATTACGTTTATTATGGAGAAACTCGTCGTTATTTACCACAATATGCGGAGATGTCAATCCCAGAATTACGCGGATATTTTACATGGCGAACGAATGTAAGGCGAGGGGTTATTGAAAAAACAAACCTTTCATTTGTTTTTTTATATAGTTATGAATTAATTAATGGTATTGGTGTTTTATCGGTGCAGAATGGCTATCATAAATTATTAAAAATATGGAAAGAATATCGAAAATATGATGGGATGATTGATCGATATTTAGTGGAATGGCTAAAAGATTATATTATTTATTATGAGATGGATCGTGATCTCATTAAAAATATTAAAAATAATAAAAGTGACTTTGTTTTTATTTTAGAAGATATGAAGCAAGAGATTGAAAATAATCAGTTCAAGGTGGTTTTAGAACGCTTAAATTCATATTCAAGTTATAAAATATTAGACAGTAAATTTTTTAATTTGTATAAAGAAGATTATACGGAAGTTTTTAAAGATGTTTTTCACAATATTACATTCTATTTTGAAAAATATCGAGAAATTTCTTTCTTTGATACACTGTTTGGGAATGAATCTTATTCTCATTGGGTACCGTTTAGAAGTGGTATTTTCTATGAAAATCATAAAAAAAAGTTTAGAGAATGTCGGATTAATGATTTTGAGAGATATGTTTGTGAAAATGGTGAATGGGGTAAATACGCCTATTTAGAATATAATTGTAACCGGCGTTTGATNNGTTTGATTGGCGAAATATTAAAGACAACGGAATTTTTTATGCGTCAATTTTATAATTTTTCCTATAAAATTGCGATGAAAAGTTCGTCGATGGTAATAACAGAAGTCATTGAAAATACGGTGAAAAGCTATTGTGAAATCAATGATCGAATAGATTGCTACCAAAGAAAAAAGAAAAAGAAAGTAAAAAAGAAAAAGAAAAAGAAAGAGCAATTAATGGTTTATGAAGAAAAACCTTTAATTGTTGATATCGATCGAAAAAAAATTGCGAAAATTAGAAAAGAATCCCAAAAGATTCAAGAAAAATTAATTATAGAAGAAATCAAAGACGAACAAAAAGAAAAAGAAATTATTGTGCTTGAAAAGCCAATTAAAATAGATCAAAGCCAATCAGATATGAATAATTTTATAAAGTATTTGAATTCAGAGGAACGTGATTTATTAAAAGCGATGCTTGAAATTCAACCCAATGAAAAATTAATTGTAGAGAAATTTAATAACATGCTTTCAATTATGATTGAGAGTATTAATGAAAAAGCACTCGACTATATTGAAGATAATTTGATCGAAATAAAAAATGAGAATCCTTGGATTTATGATGAATATAGACAAGAATTACAGGAGGTATTAGAATAATGGCTAAAGTTCCAAAACGTATTGCGACAACAATAATGAATGCTCTAAAGGGTGGTGTCGTTCCAAGAATAGGATTACCATATATTGCGGTAGGACGTGAAATTGAAATTGATGCATTACTTCATGATGTGAAAATAATTGAAGATGGGGGGGCGTCGTTTCGTTTTATTGTTGGAAAATATGGAAGTGGAAAAAGTTTTTTACTCCAAACCATGCGTTCATATGTAATGGAAAAGAATTTTGTTGTGGTTGATGCTGATTTATCCCCAGAACGGCGATTAGTTGGGACAAAAGGTCAGGGATTGGCGACTTATAAAGAATTAATGAAAAATATGTCAACCAAAACACGACCAGATGGAGGTGCATTGCCACTCATTTTAGATAAATGGGTATCAGGGATACAAGCACAAGTTATTTCTGAAAAAAAAATAACCCCAGAGAATCCCGATTTCGTTCGCTTGGTTGAAATAAAAATTTACGAAGTGATGAATGAAGTTGAAGGAATGGTTCATGGGTTTGATTTTGCTAAAATGATCGCGATGTATTTTAATGCATATATTCAAGGTGATGATGACGTAAAAGGGAAAGTATTAAAATGGTTTAGAGGAGAATATACCACTAAAACCGAGGCGAAACATGAATTAGGTGTCAATATTATTATTAAAGATGATGATTGGTATGAATATATAAAGATTTTTTCGTTGTTTTTAGTTAAAGCGGGTTATTCTGGGATGCTCATATTAATTGATGAATTAGTCAATATTTCTAAGTTGCCAAATACAATTACACGACAATATAATTATGAAAAAATATTAACGATGTATAATGATATTTTACAAGGAAAAGCAAAGTATGTGGGGATAATCATGAGTGGGACACCGCAGTGTATTGAAGATTCACGACGTGGCGTTTATAGTTATGAAGCATTAAAATCACGACTTTCCGAAGGGCGCTTTGCAACAGAGACAACGCGAGATATGTTAGCACCCATTATTCGTTTAGTACCCTTATCCTATGAAGAAATGTATGTTTTAATTGAAAAATTAACCGATATTCATGCGGGATTATTTGGATATGATTCAACAATTACTCAGGATGATATGATCAGCTTTATTAAAATAGAATATTCAAGAGTTGGTGCAAGTACCAATATCACACCAAGAGAAATAATTCGGGATTATATTGAGCTATTAAATATTATTTATCAAAATCCGACAAAAACAATTAAGTCAATTCTTAAAACTGAAGAATTTGAATTTGCGAAAGAAGGCCTTGATGAAGAACAATTAGAAAAAGAATATGAGGAATTTGAAATATAATGGATACATATCGTCAACTGGCACCGTTTATACAAGACTATATTTATGAAAAACATTGGGAAAAATTTAGAGGAATTCAGATTAAAGCGTGTGATATTATTCTTCATTCTGACGATAATTTGCTTTTGTCTTCAGGGACTGCAACCGGTAAAACAGAAGCGGTATTTTTGCCTGTCCTAACGAAATTATATGAAAAACCCTCAAATTCAATTGGGGTGTTGTATATTAGTCCATTAAAAGCATTGATTAATGATCAATTTGATCGTATTGATGAATTGCTTGAAAAAAGTAGTATTCCAATTACAAAATGGCATGGCGATGCGAGTAAAACAGATAAAGATCGGATTATAAAAAATCCCCAGGGTGTGATGCAAATTACTCCAGAATCGTTAGAAGCGATGTTAATGGATCGAAAAGACGATGTTTTTAGACTGTTTTCAGATCTTAAATATATTATTATTGATGAAGTTCATTATTTTATGGGAGAAGATCGAGGAATACAGCTTATCTGTATTATCGAACGTATTCAAAAAGTAATTCAAAAAGTTCCGATAAGAATCGGATTATCGGCGACATTAGGAAAGTATGATGATGCAGAGGAATGGATTAATTCTGGAACAAAAAGACAATGTCAAACACCAATAATTGAGGAAGAAAAAAGAAAGATTCGACTATTTTTACAATATTTTTATATTAATAGCAAGAGCAAAAATAAAGAAGACAAAAAACGATTAAAAGACTATTATCAGTATTTATATGAGATTACATTAGATAGAAAATGTATTGTGTTTTCGAATTCAAAGGCGGAAGTTGAAGATAATATTGGTAATATAAAAAAGATAGCGAAAAAAAATAATACGGACGATATTTATGAGGTACATCATGGCAATATTTCTGCCAGTTATCGAGGATATGTTGAAAAGCAAATGAAGAATTCTGAATTACCAATTGTAACAGGTGCAACCCTTTCGCTAGAGTTAGGGATTGATTTAGGAAAATTAGAACGGATTGTTCAAATTGGCGCGCCTATTTCAGTATCAAGTTTTGTTCAACGATTAGGACGGGCTGGGCGTAGAGGAAATCCATCAGAAATGTGGTTCGTATTTAAAGAAGAAATTATGGGATCGGATGAACCATTTTATAAGGATATTAATTGGAACTTTTTAATGTGTATTGCAATGATTCAACTTTATCTTGAGGAAAAGTGGATTGAGCCAATTGAAAAAAGAAGCTTTCCTTATGGGATCCTTTATCATCAAACGATGAGTTTTATGGTTTCAGCAGGAGAAATCAAACCAGGGGTTTTGGCACAGAATATATTATCAATGAATCAATTTAAATGGATTACCCAAAATGATTATAAAGTTTTATTACGTTATTTAATTGAGAATAAGCAATTGGAACGCACTGAAAATAATAAACTATTGATTGGGGAGAATGGAGAAAAAGAAATTAATCGCTATGAATTTTATAGTGTATTTGAAGCTATGAAAGAGTACAGTGTGAAATGTCATTCGGAAATCATTGGGTCGGTTCAGAAACTATTTGAAGTTGGTGAACGTTTTGCTTTGGCTGGACGAAATTGGGAATCAGTCGAATTAGATTCAGATGCTGGGGTAATCTATGTAAAAGAAACAAAAGGTTCGGGAAAAAACAAATGGAATAGTGAAGGAAAACAGACAATCAATCAAAAAGTCATGGATAAGATAAAAGAAATAGTGTTAAGTGATAGAAATTATGCTTATATTGGGGAAAGTGGATCACAAAATTTAGAAAAAATTAGAAAAAAGTCAATCAAGAAAGACCTTACTCAAAAACAAATTCAAAAGATAGATCAGGTGACTTTTGGTATTTTCCCATTTTTAGGAACAAAAGAGTTAATTACTTTAGGGTATGCGCTAAACTATTTTGAAATTGAAAATCATGTCTATTTTCAAAAAACAGTCCCAGTAGGTATTATTATTAAATATTATTCTGAAGTAGAAATACAAGAGGCATTAAGAAAAATAAAAGTTGAAACACTTGATGTTTCACTATTTTCTTTTCCCGATAAAATTCAAATTTCGGGGAAATTCAATAAATTTTTACCAGATGAACTTTTGAAAAAGCAGTATTTAGAAGATGCATTAGATTTGGTTAGTTTAAAAAAACATTTAAAATTTGAATAATAGGATGGTTAATTAGACATTTAATATCAAGAAAGCATAATATGATCGCATAAAATATTGGTTGAAAAAATGGAGGTAAGAGATGTTAAAAAATAATCCAATCATTGCAATTATGTACGATTTTGATAAAACGTTATGTACAAAAGATATGCAGGAATATGAATTTATTCCAAAATTAGGGATGAAAGCTGACGAATTTTGGGAACAGGCAAATTGCTTAGCAACCAAGGAAGGAATGGATCGAATATTAGCATATATGTATTTAATGATTCAAAAATCAAATGAAAAGAAGATCCCGATTCATCGTGATAAATTTGTAGAGTTAGGTGCAAGTGTTAAATATTTTAGTGGATTACCAGAATGGTTTAGTCGTATTAATGCGTATGGTAAAAATTTAGGTGTGACGATTGAACACTATGTTATTTCTTCAGGACTAAAAGAGATTATTGAGGGGTCGATAATAAAAGACGAATTCAAAAAAATTTATGCATGTGAATACCATTATAATCAAAATGGTATCGCCGATTGGCCTAAAATGGCAGTAAATTATACAACTAAAACTCAATTTTTATTTAGAATAAATAAAGGGATTTTAGATGTTTCAGATGATGAAGGATTAAATAAATTTAAGTCTAAAGTTGATCGACGTATTCCTTTTCGAAATATGATTTATATTGGAGATGGTTTTACAGATATCCCGTGTATGCAATTGGTCAAATCAAAGGGAGGGCAATCCATAGCGGTCTATAAAACACGAAAAAAAGATGTTGCCGAGTTATTAACGGATGGGCGTGTTGATTTTACGATAAAAGCGGATTACTCAGAGGATAGCGAATTAGATAAAATCGTTAAAATTATTATAGAAAAAATTGCAATTGTAAACAAATTAGTGGATGCCCATAAAAAGCACCTCAAACAAGTGAAATAATTTGTGATAAAAAAATACCAATAGTTTGTAAAGAAAAAAGAAAATTTGTGATAAATGTGTTACAATATCTTTACAAATACATTATAATAATTGTAGAGCAAATGATAAAAAATAAGGCAAAACTGTTGTGAAGCAGTGACGCAAAACTAAAGGGACTTGATAAGTTAGCCAGTTGCAAATAAATTTTAAAAAAATTTGGAGGCGACGATGAAAGAAAAGGAATTCCCTGAATTCATGCGGATTATAAAAATATTGTTTTTTATGAGCATTGGCTTGTGGCTAATGGGCTTGTTTCTATTAGATAGTGTTGATATTAAAAATGCAAGTATTAATTTTATGATAGTTGCTTTTTTAGAAATGCTAGGAATTGCTCTTATGATTATCATTGATATACAAAAAAAACAAAAAACCATTGAACAATTGACTGCTTTTTCGATCACTGATCAAATTACGGGTGCTTCAAATTGGACTCAATTTCAAAAAAATTGCAAAAATTTATTTATGCAAAATCCGTCAACGCATTATGCAATGGTAACCTTAGATATTGATAAATTTAAAGCAATTAATGATTTATTGAGTCATGAAATTGGTAATGATATATTAATTGCAATTGCGAAATCATTAGCAAATATGATTGATGATAATGAAACCTTTTCGAGAGCAGCTGGAGATAATTTTAATCTATTGGTTGTCTATGAAAATCAAATGGTGTTGGAAAAACGAATGCTGAAATTATTGAATGAAATTAAGAATTATACCAATTATTTTAGAATAAATATTTCAATAGGAATTTATGTTATTTATGATAATTCCCTTGATATAAATCTTTTAAATGATCGTGCCACAATGGCAAAAAATTCAATCAAAAATAATTCAGAAAAACCCTATGCATTTTATACAGAGGCGATGCGACAAATCATGTTAAAAGAGAAAGAATTTGAAAATCGTATGGTTGCGGCCTTAATTAATAATGAATTTGAAATGTATTTACAGCCAAAGTATTTATTTTCAGATGAAAAAATAATTGGAGCAGAGGCTCTTGTACGCTGGAATTGTCCGGGTCAAGGTATTATTCCACCAAATGATTTTATCCCTCTTTTTGAGCGAAATAGTTTTGTGAAAAAAATTGACAATTATATGTTTGAAGAAGCCTGTAAATTTTTGCATAAATGGAATCAAACAAATGTCGAAAATATACCGATGACGATTTCGGTTAATTTTTCAAGAGTGCATCTTAATAATTTGGATTTAGCAAAAGAACTCATAACGATGGCCAAAGATTATTGCATTGATCCTAAATGTATTGAAATCGAATTAACAGAGACAATGGTTTTTGATGATTCAAATCAAATGGTTGCAATCATGAATGAGTTAAAAAATGCAGGATTTCAAATATCAATTGATGATTTTGGAAAAGCATATTCGTCACTAAATACATTAAAAGATTTGCCAGCTGATATTTTAAAGCTGGATAAAGAATTTTTCGAGGAAACAGTGAATAATTCCCGCGGTAAAAAAATTGTAAATAATATTTTAAAAATGGCAAAAGATTTAGAAATAACAACAGTAGCCGAAGGTGTGGAAACAAAAGAGCAAGTTGAATTTTTAAAAGAAATGGGATGTGATATTGCCCAAGGATATTATTATGCACGTCCGATGAGAGTCAATGATTTTGAAATATTTGTCCGCCAAGCGTCATAAGGATGATCTTTTATTAGTGATATAAATTATATAATAGTAAACAAAAAAGCTAAAATCAGCATTAAGTTGATTTTAGCTTTTTTTATTTGAGTGGGTAAAAAATTAATGTTGGAAATTAAAATGTTTTANNAAAATGTTTTATAAAAATTTATTTGGGCAAATAAATGATAAGAAGTCATTTTAATAATAAATGACGAATAACGTTAAAATCATTTTATGCTAAGGAGAATGTTTGAGTATGGAATCAAGGGACTGTCATATTAAATCAAATAGTAAGGCGTTAAATTTTCATCTTTTAGTGAAGCCGTCAGGTGCGATGTGTAATCTTAGTTGTAAGTATTGTTTCTTTTTGTCAAAGGAGAATCTTTATAATAAGAATGATAATTCAATGATGGATGAAGCGACGCTTGAACTATATATTCGGGAGTTAGTTGAGTCATCCGGATCAGAAGTAGAAATAGCCTGGCAAGGTGGAGAACCGATGTTAAGAGGATTAGCGTTTTTTAAAAAATCTGTTACATTGGCAAAGTATTATTGCAAACCTCATCAGCATATTACTTATACCATTCAAACCAATGGGACTTTAATAAATGATGCGTGGGCAATGTTTTTTAAGAAACATCATTTTTTGGTAGGAATAAGTATTGATGGGCCACGTTCTCTTCATAATATCTATCGTATTGGAAAAGATGGACAAGGAAGTTTTGATCCGGTGATTCGGGGTTGGGAGTGTTTGAAAAAGCATGGCGTTGATGTGAATATACTGTGTGCGATACATGCTGGGAATGTGGAGCATCCTTTAGAGGTATATCGTTTTTTTAGAGATGAGTTAAAGGCTCACTATATACAGCTCATTCCGATTGTCGAGCGCGCTACAGAAAGTACTATCACACTTGCTAATCAGGGTTGGGCTGGGGTGACTGGAAAAGATCGGCCTTTTTATAAACAGGAAGGGAATTTGGTAACAGAACGAACGGTACAAGCTGAAAAATTCGGAGATTTTCTCTGTGCTATTTTTGATGAGTGGGTTTTGCATGACGTGGGAAATGTATTTGTGACGACCTTTGATGTTGCTTTAGGTAGTTGGTTAGGGCAGCATAATGCATGTACTAATGCGCCAACCTGTGGACAATCTTTAGTACTTGAGCATAATGGTGATCTGTATTCCTGTGATCATTTTGTGGAACCTAAGTATTATCTTGGAAACATTAAGGAAACTTCGCTTAGAAAATTGGTTTCGTCAGAGAAACAACGTCGTTTTGGTCAAAACAAGTATAGGGCTTTGCCTCAGTATTGTATCGAATGTCCCGTTTTATTTGCATGTTATGGATTGTGCCCTCGGAATCGTTTTATAAAAACACCAAGTGGAGAGGAGGGTCTTAATTATCTTTGCTCAGGATATCGTAAGTTTTATAGCCATATTAATGGTGCGATGAAAACAATGGCAGAGTTATTACGTGAAGGACGTTTCCCAGATGAAATTATGCAGAGGAAATAAGTAAAAGATAGATTATTAATAAAAGGAGAAGTACGANNTGATTTCATCTACCAATGTTAAACACAGTACGGCCTGGATTGATTACCTATGATGCCAGGGATTCTGATACTGAATTTCCCGTAATTGATCAATTACGGCCTCCAAAAGGAGCACCGAATGTCTTGATTGTTTTAATTGATGATGCTGGTTTTGGATCTTCAAGCGCGTTTGGTGGTCCTTGCCAGACACCAAATGCAGAGAAGCTAGCTGAAGGTGGTTTGAAGTATAATCGCTTTCATACAACAGCTCTTTGTTCGCCGACGCGACAGGCTCTTTTGACAGGGCGAAACCATCATTCAGCTGGTATGGGAGGGATTACCGAAACAGCCACGGGAGCTCCAGGTTATTCGTCAGTACTTCCAAATACTATGTCACCATTGGCTCAAACACTCAAACTAAATGGTTATTCAACCGCACAGTTTGGAAAATGTCATGAAGTTCCGGTGTGGGAAACAAGCCCAGTGGGACCTTTTACCTCATGGCCTACAGGTGGTGGTGGCTTTGAGTATTTTTATGGATTTATTGGTGGTGAAGCGAACCAATGGTATCCAACATTATATGAAGGTACAACGCCAATTGAAGTGAAAAAAACACCAGAAGAAGGTTATCATCTTATGGAAGATATGACGGACAAGGCAATTAATTGGATCGGCCAACAAAAGGCTCTGGCACCAGAGAAACCTTTTTTTACATATTTTGCACCGGGAGCAACCCATGCACCACATCATGTACCTAAAGAATGGGCTGATCAATATAAAGGTAAGTTTGATATGGGATGGGATGAATTGAGAGAAGAAATCTTTATCCATCAGCAAAAGCTTGGTGTTATTCCAGAAGATTGCCAATTGACTAAGCGTCATAAAGAGATTCCCGCATGGGAAGAAATGCCGGACGAACTTAAACCGATCTTAAGGCGACAAATGGAAGTGTATGCTGGGTTTTTAGAGTACACGGATTTTCAGGTTGGACGGATATTTGATGCATTAGAAAAACTTAATATTCTTGAAAATACCATTATTTATTATATCATTGGGGATAATGGAGCATCAGCAGAGGGGACACTGAATGGTGCGTTTAATGAAATGGCTAATTTCAATGGATTGGCAGATCTTGAAACACCAGAATTTTTTATGGCACAATATGACAAACTTGGTGGGCCAGAATCCTATAATCATTATGCAGTGGGGTGGGCTCATGCGATGTGTACACCTTATCAGTGGACGAAGCAAGTAGCCTCACACTTTGGCGGCACTCGAAATGGGACGATTGTGCATTGGCCAGATGGAATCAAGGATCATGGCGAGATTCGATCTCAATTTCATCATGTGATTGATGTTGTGCCTACAATTCTTGAGGCAGCTGGAATTCCAGAGCCCCTTTCAGTCAATGGAATTCAACAGGATCCGATTGAAGGTATTAGTATGCTTTATACCTTCAATGAAGCCAAGGCATTAGAACGACACGAAACTCAGTATTTTGAGATGTTTGGTAATCGGGGTATTTATCATAAAGGGTGGACGGCAGTAACAAAACATGGGACACCTTGGATCCTTTTAGGGAGAGAGAGCGTACCGTTGGATGATGATGTTTGGGAATTATATGATACGACCAAGGACTGGACTCAAGCAAATGATCTCGCAAAAGAGATGCCCCAAAAATTGCATGAACTTCAGCGTTTATGGTTGATTGAAGCAACCCGATATAAGGTACTACCAATCGATGATCGGATAGCAGAAAAAATGAATTCAGATAAAGCAGGACGACCAGTATTAATTAAAGGTAAAACACAGATCCTTTTTGGTAATATGGGACGCTTGCCAGAAAATTGCGTTTTAAATCTTAAAAATAAATCGCATTTAATTACGGCTGAAATTGTGGTGTCGCCTTCAGGGGCTCAGGGGGTTATTATTGCCCAAGGAGCGAATATTGGAGGATGGAGCTTATATGCAAAAGATGGCAAGCTCAAGTATTGTTATAATGTCGCAGGGATTAATCATTATTTTATTGAATCAGATGATTTATTACCCATTGGAGAGCATCAAGTTCGAATGGAATTTAAATATGATGGTGGCGGTTTAGGAAAAGGTGGGATTGTTTCTTTATTTGTAGATGGTAAGAAAGTTGGTAATGGTTATATTCCAATGACCCAAGCGATTGTTTTTTCGGCCGATGATGGTTGTGATGTGGGAGAAGATAGTGGCGCGCCAGTTTCACCGGATTATGGGTCTCGTGGCAATGCATTTAACGGTAAAGTTAAAGGAGTATTCCTTGAGATTAGCGATGATCAAGATAACACGGAGCATCTTATTTCTCCAGAGGATGCGATACGCATTGCATTGGCTCGGCAATAAGAATAGCGTGATGATCGTTAATTAATTAAAAAAGTAAGGAGAAAAGTAAATGTCTCAGAAAAAATTTGAAGGAATTATTAAATTAGATATTCGTGATTCAAAACCTGATTGGAGCCCATATTTACCAACGAAAGCCCCTGAGGGGNNAATACGGGATTAGCGGCTTGGTCACCTTTTGGTGGAGGAATTAATATGCCAATACTTCAAAAGTTGGCAGATAATGGTTTGTTATATTCACAATGGCATACAACATCCTTGTGTTCACCAACACGTTCTTGCCTTTTAACAGGAAGAAACCATCATCTTAATGGGATGGCCTCGATTACCGAGGGCGCCAATGGATTTCCTGGAGCGCATGCGCGGATACCAGATCAATGTGCAACAATTGGAGAAATACTTCAAGATGGTGGATGGAGTACATTTTGGTTAGGTAAAAATCATAGTGTTCCAGAAATGGATGTTGCGGCGGGTGCTAGTAAAAAACAGTGGCCATTGCAAAAGGGATTTGATCGTTTTTATGGATTTATTGGAGGGGAAACCAATCAATATTATCCAGATCTTGTGGAAGACAATCGGGGAATTGAACAACCTTATACACCGGAAAAGGGGTATCATTTATCCAAAGATTTAGCGGATCAAGCATTAAAG
>LGVE01028249.1_pt2 | contig 12142 bp, 9 predicted proteins | sample 469871 | NCBI WGS metagenome assembly LGVE01 (sample SAMN03893561, study PRJNA290197) | marine sediment metagenome | material: sediment; isolation source: combined push core samples #3730, #5133, and #5579 collected at Hydrate Ridge | place: Pacific Ocean: Hydrate Ridge | reverse complement strand
AGACTTGCCGTGGAACAGAGTATCTACGGCGTTACCGCGTTTTTTCAGGACCTCGACATACTCGATGTATGCCTGGAATCCCTGAAAAAATACCAAGCCTTGTAGGACGAAATTTTTGCTTAGCCATCCTGTAAGTTTTTGCGAGTGCATCAAGGATAAGTAGATATGGATAAACGTAAACAGCGCCTGCTACGCGCCCTCGGCCGTTCGGCGGAAGGTGTATTGCAGGGTCTGGAACAGGCCGCCGACCGACCGAAGCAGCTCGATTACTTTATCGAGGTGATGCGCGCCGCCTATGTCGACGATTGTCTGGTCGAGGGACTGGAGCTGGGCGAGCCGCGGCCCAAGGTGGTCGGTATCTATTGTGTCATGGCCCCAGAGGAGTTGGTTTACGCCGCCGGTGCGATTCCCCTTCGCTTGTGCGGTGGCAGTCACGAGGCCTCCTGTGCCGGCGACGAACTGGCGCCACGGGATGCCTGCCCGGTGGTCAAGTCTGCCCTCGGCAGCACCGCTCTCGGTGCGCCCTCCCTCTATGAATTGTGCGATGTGGTGGTGGTGCCCACCACCTGCGACGCCAAACGCAAAATGGGCGAGGAATTGGCGCAGCATACCGAGGTCTGGGTTTTGGACGTCCCCCATGTCAAGGAGAGCGAGGGGGCCAGACGCCAGTGGCTGGAAGAATTGCACGGCTTCAAAAGAGACTTGGAGCGATTGACCGGTAATCGTATCAAGCGGCGCGCCCTTAAGGAGGCCATCGCCATGCTCGGTCGTGCCCAACACCAGGCGCGCCGTCTTTACCAACTGCGCCAGGCCCCGATTCCTGTGGTGCGTGGCAACGAAGCAGCCCTGGCCCTGCACGCATTTGCTTTTGACCGGGCGGATCGCTGGACCGAGGCCATGACCCGCTTAAACGATGAGTTGGAAGAGCGCTCTCGCCATCAACAGCCCTCTCAGGGCGCACAAATTCCACGCCTTATGTTGGCCGGGGCTCCGTCCATTTTTCCCAACTGGAAGCTACCGAATCTCATTGAAGAGATGGGTGGCGCTCTGGTGACTGACGAGTCCTGTGTTGGCGACCGCTATCTGTACGATCCGGTTGGGGCGGTGGAAAATACCATGGAGGACATGATGGTGGCCCTGGCCTCCCGCTATCTGATGCCCTGTACCTGTCCGTCCTTTGCGCCTAATGACGATCGTCTGTTCCGGTTGCGTCAGGCGGTGGAGGATTTTCAACTTGATGGCGTGCTTTACCTCGTCCTCAAGGGTTGCGTCATCTACGATTTTGAACTGCAGCGGGTAGAAAAGCTGATGAGGGAATTGGGCCTGCCAGTGCTGCGCATCGAAACAGACTACAACCCGGAGGATGTGGAGCAGTTGCGTACCCGAGTTGAGGCCTTTATTGAAATGATTCAGGAAAATACACAACAGGAGGGGGGCGCATGAGGGTTTTTGCCGGGATCGATGCCGGTTCCACCTATCTCAAAGCTGCGTTGGTAGACGACAAGCGCCAGTTGCTTGGTGTCAAGACGGTGCCGACGGGAATCGATGCCCGGGAAACGGCCAAGGAAGTGCTCGACGCTCTCTGTCTTCAGGCCGGTATCGAGCCGATGGGCCTGGCGGCCATTACGGCCACCGGTTACAGTCGGCGACAGATCGATACGGCTGAAGACAATGTCACCGAGATCAAGGCTCATGCTGCCGGAGCTCGCTGGGCCCTTGGAGCAGATAGTGAGGTACGGACTCTGATTGACGTNNTTTGATGATAACGGTGCGGTGAAAAATTTTGTCATGAACGACAAGTGCGCTGCCGGCACCGGCCGTTTTCTTGAAGCCCTGGCCCGGGTGCTGGATGTGTCGGTAAAGGAAATCGGACCTATGGCCCTGCTGTCGAAACTGCCCTGTGAGATCAATAGCATGTGCGTGGTATTTGCCGAATCGGAGGTTATCTCCTTGTTGGCCCGTCGCCATGATCCCGTCGATATTGTCGCCGGCATCCATGTCTCCATGGCCAAGCGAATTGCGGTCATGGCTCGCAAGGCGGGGTTGAGCGGCGAAGTGCTGCTCACGGGCGGCGGTGGACTCAATCCCGGTCTAGTGGCGGCTTTTGAGGACGAACTGTTGTGTGATGTGCACATCGCTGAGCATCCTCAACTTAACGGCGCCATCGGCGCGGCCCTGCTCGCGGGCCGCCTGGCCGCGGTTGCTTGAGGTCGTATCGTGTCCCTTGACTTCCTGACAGTATACGGCTCTGCCCTGACCATCGGTCTGCTGGCCGGTGCCACCCATTGCACCCTGGTTTGTACGCCCCTGATGACTACAATGGTCCTAGGACGAGGGGAGGGGGCTCGTGACGGCCTACTGGCCTGGCTGTGGCTGGGCTGCGGCCGTATCATCGGTTGTAGTCTGCTGGGGGCGATCAGCTACGGCTGTGGTCAATTGCTGGGGGAATTTGGGGTTTCTTTCTGGTGGCGACACGGCGCGGTTGGCGGTCTGCTGCTGGTTCTGGCTTTGATGATGTTCCGTTCAGCCAGTGCCGTTGCTGAGGGCCATCAAGGATGCGGGAAACATAAACAACGATCAGCGACTGCCGGGTTACGCTGGCCGATGCTGTTAGCCGGCGGGGTATTGGCCACGGTCCCTTGTCCGCCGCTGCTCGGAGTGCTCGGTCTAGGTCTGAGCAGCCCGTCAGCTTGGCAGGGTGCGTTGCTGCTTGGCCTGTTCGGCCTCGGTTCCACCCTGTCTCCATTGCTGGTATTGTGCGCGGGAGCAGGCTGGTTCGGGCGGCGTTTGCACCATGCTGCCCCGCACTATCGGCCGCTGTTTCGTCGCACCGCCGGTGTTGTGTTGTCGCTGCTCGGCATCGGCTGGCTGCTGGCCGGGCTGCCGGTGGTTTAGTGCCTCGTATAATGACCCCTGTCTCCCAATGCAGGCTCTTTTCGGCGCTGATTGCGTTACGCCAAATTGACTTAGTCATGGCTCGGATTAGCGCTCGGTAGCCCGTCGTTCGATTTCGGCTTTGGCTTGGGCAATGGCTAGTCAGTATTTGGAACAGTCGTCTGGTCCACCCACGCTTATCTATTAAAGAAAACCCTTCATGCTACTTCCCAAACCGGCCCATCTCGTCTAAAATCATAGAATAATTGACCTTCCGCTCGCGGAGCAAAATCCATGCTTGTCTCTGCTCTTAAGCCGGTTATGTTGTTACTTGGCTGGCTTCTGATTTTGATATTTTTATCCGCTGCCGGTCCGGCGTTGGCGGCCGATCCGTTGCGCCTTCAGGTCGAGGGTGTAGACGGGGAGGCGTTGGCCAATGTGCAGGCCGCCCTGGCCTTTCCCCCCGGTCTGGTAAAAAACGGCACGGTCGATCGGCGCTGGCTGGATCGCTTCGAGCGCCAGGTGCCGGACAGGACGCGGAAGGCTCTCGAACCTTTCGGGTTTTATGATGCCATTATCCACGCCGAATCAACCACGGTTGAGGGGGGCGCTAAGCTGCTGAAGGTGGTCATTGAGCCGGGGAAGCCGGTGCGCATGACCCAGGTCCAGATCTCCATCGAAGGGCTCGGTGCTGGGCGGTCAGCGCTGCAGCGGTTGCGGGACAATTTCCCTCTGCAGGCGGGCCAGGTGCTGCAGCAGGAGCAATATCAGCTGGTTAAAAAAGAGCTGCAGAGCCAGGCGGTGGCCCTCGGGTACCTAGATGCGTCCTACCGCGTCCATGAAATCCGCATTGATCCCCCCCGCTATGCCGCGGAGATCGTCCTGTTGCTGGAGACCGGCCCCCGCTACAAATTTGGCGAGATACGTTTTTCCGGGGCTGATAACTATCCCGACCCCTTTCTACGCCGCTATCTGGCCTTTGACTCCGGTGAGGTCTTTTCTCAGGCCCACCTTGGGCAGACCCAACTTAATCTTCTCGATTCCGACCGGTTCAAGGAAATTCGATTGTTGCCCGATCGGGCAGCCACTGTCGATGAGCATATCCCCGTCGAAATCGCTCTGGAACCGTCGCCCTCCAAGCGCCTGCGGCCGGGCATCGGCTACGGCACCGATACCGGGGCGCGGTTGACCCTGCAGTTCCAGAATCTAAATATGTTCGAGCGGGGCCATGAACTGAATCTGGCCCTGAACCTGTCCCAGGTCCGGCAGACGGTCGGGGTCGCCTATCTCTGGCCCGACCACAAAAGCATGCACAGTTTTACTGCCCTGCGGGTCGGGCTTGAACAGGAAGATAATGATTCCTTCAAGATGAGCAAGATCTACACTGAAATCGAGCGGACCCGGGAACTCGGCCGGGGGAGCAAGGGGTCCCTTTATACGCAATTTTTCTATGAGGACTTTACCGTGGGCGGGGAGCAGGACAGCTTGAAGATGATCGTGCCGGGGTTGCGTTTTTCCCATCGCGGTTACCAGAACCTGATTCGCCCCCGCAAGGGCTATCAATACTTGTTGGAGTTGCGCGGTGGTCACCAGATGGCTGGTTCTGATACCGGCCTGCTGCAGCTGCTGGCGGCCGGCAACTTTATGGTGCCATTGCCGGGGCGTTTTACCCTTTTTGTTCGCGGTGAGGGCGCTGGAACCCTGCAGAATGAGCCTGTGCAGGATATCCCCGTATCTTTGCGCTTTTTTGCTGGTGGCGATCAGAGTGTTCGCGGTTATGCCTACAAGTCCCTGGGCCCCGAAGATGACGACGGCGAGGTGGTCGGCGGCAAGCATCTGTTGGTCGGCAGCATCGAGCTGGAACGGTCCCTCGGCGAAAACTGGGGGGTGTCGATCTTTTATGATGTGGGTAATGCCTTCGACTCCTTTTCCGAGTATGATCTGGCCGAGGGCGCCGGTTTTGGTGTCCGGCGTTATACGCCGGTCGGGGCGGTCAAGCTCTATATCGCCCGAAATATCAGCGAACCCAATCCCAGTTACCGTTTGCATCTCAGTATTGGATTCGGATGGTGAAACGCTATTACAAATACGGGGCTGGTCTGCTGCTGGTCCTGACCCTTGCTCTGGCGGCGGGGGCCTGGTGGCTGCTGGCCACGACGGGCGGGGCCCGTTGGCTGGTCCGGCAGGCACCTGCGGCTCTGACCGTGCAGCAGGTCGAAGGGCGTCTCTGCGGCCCCCTGCGGCTGGTTGGGATTGAGGCCAGCGGGCCGACGGGGGCGTTGGCCATCGAGCAGCTGCAGATAATATGGCAGCCGGCGGCGCTGTTGCGCGGCAAGCTGTTGGTGTCTGAACTGTCCGCCGCTGGTTTGACCTTCACCAGCAGTCCGTCCTTACTTCAGACGGCCGCCGACAAGCCAGCGGGGCCCTGGCGCTGGCCTGAGTTGCCCGGCTGGCTGCATTGGCTTCGCGCCGAAATTACACAGCTGAGTCTGCAGCGGCTGAGCTGGCAGCGGCCGGGTCAGCCGCCGCTGACCCTTGAGCAGCTGGCGGGGCGGCTGAAATGGACCGGCAGCCGTCTGGAAGTCAGGGAGCTCACACTGAGTGATCCGGCTGGAGAGCTGGTCGCCAGCCTTGAGGCCCGCTGGGGTCAGCCGTTTCTGCGGCTAACGATGAATGCTCAGCTCGAGGATGTGGCCGGTGCGCCGGCCGGACTCGATCTGACCCTGGAGCTGCAGCCTGCCAACGATCGGGAGGGCTTTGCTGGGGAGGTTCGCCTTGCTGCCAACAGCGCGCCGAGCGGGGCCCTGGAGCTGGCAGCCCAGCTGGAGTTGGACAGCCAAGGGGTTAGCATGCACGCGCTGCAGCTGCGGCCGGTCGGCGCCAAGGGTCGTATTGACGGGAAGTTGAGCCTCGGCTGGGCAATCGAACCCCTGCAGGTGGCGGCGGATCTGGTGGTGGCGGAGCTGGACCTGGCGCCCTTTATCGGTCAGGTTACAGATCTGGGTGGCACCTTGCAGCTCACCGGCAGCATTGACGATTATCGCGGCCAGTTCGCTTTGACCAACCGGGCCGATGATTGGCAGGCCCTGCGCCTGACCAGTGGTTTTGCCGGCAATCTCCAACAGCTGACCCTGACCCAGCTCGACGCCGGCTTGCTTAAGGGACAACTGCGGGGCGAGATGACCGCTGCCTGGCAACCGGAACTGCGGGTGGCGGGGCAGCTCTCCGGCCACAATCTCGACCCCTCCGCCTATCATGGCGACTGGCCCGGGACGGTTAATCTGGAAATTGCGGGGAGTTGGCGGCGGCCGGCGGATCAACCGATGGAGCTGGCCGTGAAAGGCCGGTTGCTGGACAGCCTGTTGCGAGGCTATCCCCTGCGTGGGCGGATCGACGCCAGCCTGCAGGGTGACGAGCTGGAGTTGGCGGCCCTCGAACTGCAGGGTCAGGGGGTGTCCCTAGAAGCTCAGGGGGCTCTGCTCAAGCGAGTCGATTTTCAGGCCCGTGTGGAGGATTTGGCCACCTTGGTGCCGCAGACCTCCGGCGTTCTGCACAGTTCCGGCTGGCTGCGCTGGCGGGACCGGCAATTGACGGGGGCGGTGCAGGGCAATGGTGGGGGAATCAACTTCCACGATTTGCAGGTCAAAAGCGTCAGTTTTGCCGCCAGTCAGCGAACAGCTCAGGGCGCAGGGGAGCTTAGTCTGCAGGTCGAACAGCTGCAGAGAGCCGGGCTGCCCCCTATCGATGGGCGCTTGCAGGCATCCGGCACTGCGGATAAGCACCAGGCCAGTGCCACCCTGCGCCTGGCGCCCGATACGGCGATTGAGCTGAGGGTGGCCGGTGTTTATCAGCAAGAGCGCTGGCAGGGTACGGTGCAACAGTTGGTGCTGCAGGATAAGGCCGGTCCCTGGCGCTTGCTGCAACCGGTCGCCGTGGCCCTGTCGGCCCAGGCCCTGCAGTTTGATCGCCTGCAGTTGCAGGGGCCCGGTGCCGAAGAGTTGACAGCCGATGCCGACCTGCAGCTGCAGCCTTTTTCAGGGCAGCTCCATGCCCAATGGCAGGATATCAACCTGGCGCGAGCCAACCCCTGGCTAGCGGCGATGCAACTGAGTGGCCAAGTCAGCGGCAAGGCAGAGCTAAGCTGGCCAGAGGGCGCTGCGCCGGATCTTTCGGCCCGCCTTGATTTGCACGGCCGGTTGGTGCAGGACCGCCTCTCTGTCGGTCTGCAACGGGTTACTGCCGAGCTGGACTGGAATCGCAGCGGATTGACCGGCAAGGGTCTGGTTGAGCTGGATCAGGGCGGGCGTCTGGAAGGTGGCTGCTACTCCGCCGCTCCGGCGGTGGCCCAACTGCCCGATAGCGGTCAGTGGCAGCTGAACTGGCAGGCTCTGGATCTGGGGCGCTTGCAGGTTTTTCTGCCGGTCGGGTTGACGGCCGAGGGGCGGTTGGCCGGGGAGGCTAGGGGCAGTTGGTCGTCTGGAGGGGCACTCGCCGCGATCGGGAGCGCGGAGGTCGAGGGCGGTCGTCTGGAGGGCGTCCTGGCTGAGTCGCAGATTTCCCTGTTGTTAAAAACCGGTCGCTTCGATTGGGACTGGCAAGATCAGCAATTGCAGGGGGAGGTTTCCCTGGTGCTCGAAGAGTACGGGCGTCTCGCCGGTCGTTTTAACCTGCCCTTACCTGCCAGGTCGCCGCTGGCTTTTGATCCGCAAGGCTCGTTAAACGCCAGCCTGGCGGGACAGATGCGGGAAACGGGCCTGATCCCGGCGCTGTTCCCGGGCGTGTTGCAGGAAACCCGCGGCCAGGTGGAGATCGATCTGACCGCCACCGGCCAATGGCAAAAGCCCGTTCTCCAGGGTCGGCTGCAACTGGTCGACGCTGGAGCCTACGTGCCCTCCGCAGGTATCGAATTGCGGGATATTGTCCTCAACGCTGAGCTGGCCGACGACCAGGTGCGGTTGAAGAAACTTACGCTTCGGTCAGGTTCGGGCAGTCTGCAAGCCCAGGGAGTCCTGCGATTGGCGAACTGGCGCCCAGTCTCTTACCAGGCGACTTTGGAAGGCGAGGGCTTTCAGCTGGTCAATCTGCCGGAGCTGCAACTTCTGGTTACCCCCCGCCTCTCCCTGCAGGGGACGCCCGCGGGTATGACCGTCAGCGGTACCGTTACGGTCCCGGAAATGCTGCTGCGTGGTGTGGAGCAGAGCGCTCTGGTTAATCCCAGCGAAGACGTGATCATCGTCGGTCAGGAACTGCCGGCTGAGCCTTTGGAGCGTTTCGCCCTGAAGGCCAACATCGGATTGCTGCTCGGCGAGCATGTATTGATCCAGGCCAGAGGCCTCGACGCCCGGTTGACGGGTGGGCTGGATCTGACGATAGACGGGCTAGATCAGATGCGGGCAAAAGGCCGCATCACCGTTGCTGAAGGGAGTTTTAATGCCCACGGGGCCAAGCTCGACATTCAGCGGGGCCAGGTGCTGTTCAATGGGCCGGTCGAAGCGCCGACCCTAGATATCCTGGCCATCCGCAAGGTACGCAAGGTCAAGGCCGGGGTGCGGGTCACCGGCACGCCCCAGGCGCCGAACATCACCCTGTATTCCGAGCCGGCCATGACCGACAGCGACCGCCTGGCCTATATCGTGCTCGGTCGGCCTTTGGCCCGCAACAGTGGCGAAGCAGATCTGATGATGACCGCCGCCGGAGTCATGCTTTCCGAGGGGGAATCGGTGGTGCTGCAGGACCGCCTCAAACGACAGTTGGGGTTGGATGCCTTGGGATTCGAAGCGGGTGACGACGAGGGTGATGTCGCCGCGTCGATGTTGACCATCGGCAAATACCTGAGCCCCAACCTGTATGTGAGCATCGGCCAGTCCCTGTTTACTGAAACTAGCGAGTTTCGCATGCGCTACAGCCTTGGCGAGAACTGGGAAGTCAAGTCAACAACTGGTACCGAAAGTGGTGTCGACCTCTACTATAAGATTGAGTTTCGCTAGACTGCTTTGGTGTTAGGAATAAAAGACGTCAAGTGAGAAGGTTCAGGATGAGATATGTGCAACCAGGGCGGATCTAAGGCCACCCTGGTTTTGTTGAAGGGCGATGTTGGTTTCCTTGGCAAATAGGGCACAGCTTAGGCAGGGATTTATCCCGGTTCCGGCAGGCAGCATCGAACCACCAAGCCGTTGCGGAATATGATGATACGGCTGTCTTCTCCGTCAAAAGGATCGTACTGCCAAAGTACTATCGGCTGGTCGTTTTCCAGAAGTAGGACGTCGTCAGTATTTAGCGGCATGGCGGTGTCCGACTCGTCGCCTCGAACAATCTCGGCATAGTCGGGTGGACCGCACTTGGCAAAGACCTCATTCTTGGTCATGCCTGCATCGGGTTGGCAGATGGCAAGGGCCAGAGCTGACAACAACAGAAACAGTATGGCAATTGACCAATATTTCATAGCGCCTCCCCTGTTTGGCATGGTCCTCAACGAGTAGTGCTTGTATCTAAAGCATAATCGAGACAGGGGATCTCGGCTAACTGATCATCAACAAAAAAGCATCAGTCGATGACGGAAACCTTTTCGATGATGATCGGTTCTTGCGGCACATCCTGATAATCTCCGGCACTGCCGGTGACCGCCTGTTCGATGGTATAGACCACGTCCATGCCGTCGATTACCTCGCCGAAGACCGCGTAGCCGTAGAGCTCCGGCTTCGATCCGGCATGGTCCAGAGATTTGTTGTCGGCGGTGTTGATGAAGAACTGGGCTCGGGCGCTGTCGACCTCCGAGGTGCGGGCCATGGCAATGGTACCGGTTTTGTTTCTGAGCTTGTTAGTCGCTTCGTTTTTGATCGATTCGCCGGTCGGTTTTTCCGCCAGGCCTGGGGTCAGGCCACCCCCCTGGATCATGAATTCCTTGATTACCCGGTGAAAAATGGTGCCGTCGTAATGGCCTGCCCGAGCGTAGGCGATAAAGTTGGCCACGGTAAGGGGGGCCTTGGCAGCGTTCAGTTCAAGAATGATTTCGCCCAGGGATGTTTCCATCTGGATCAGAGGATTAGAGGCGCTCACGGCGTACTCCTTGTCGGATTCGATAGATATGGCAAATGTCTTAAGCAGTGATCAACAGGTCGAGAATTATAGAGGTTATGGGTTGTTCAGGCAAGGGCGATGTAGCCTTCATACGGATCATGCTAGGAGGCTGTTGGACTATCCATGAGCCGGCTGCAAATTCGGCTGTGTGGCCCATATTTCAGCTCCTTTTCGGCCCATAGCTACAGCTATGAACTTTCAAGCGAGCTAAAATCTGTTCTCAAACATCCAAATTTTCGCATCGGCCCGTATTGTCCGATAGACTCCTGGGGGATTAGAGCTGAGCCGCTGCGGCTCGAGTCTTGATTGTCGCGTAAGACAAAAAAATGGCGCGCCGCTTAGGAGGGAAAGCAGCACGCCGAAAGGGTAGAATGGCTGTTTTAAGTTCTGTTGTTATTTAGATCGGCTCGGCATCGAAAAAGCTTTAGAGTTAAATGGTTACGCTAGCAAGTCGGCCGTAGTATAATTACAGGCAGAACTGGTCGATCATCTCCACCAGTTCTGGAATTTGCGGCTTGCTGATGGAACCGTTTGCCCCAACCAAAGTGCACTTGGCGGCCATCTGGTCGGTGATCAGCGAAGAGAACATGATGATCTTGAGATTCTTCAGGCCCAGTTCTTCACGAACCTTGCGGCACAGGGTCAGGCCGTCCATCTTCGGCATTTCGATGTCGGTAATCAGGATATTCAGTTGCTGCAGGAATTCCTCTTCTGAATCGACCTGTTCGTGGATTTTTTTCAACGCTTGGTAGCAGTCGTCGCCATCAACGAAGGTAGTCAGCTGGGTGTAGCCCGAATTGGTCAATACCCGTTGAATGCCGGTCCGAATGATAGACGAATCCTCGGCCATCATCAGTTTGATTTTCTGACGCCGCTCAGTTTTGCTCAGGCCTTCTGCCGAAGTGTCTTGTTTCTCAACCGCCGATCCTGCAAAGACCTTGTTCAACTCAGGATCGAGTTCGGTAAGGATGTGTTCCAGATCGACGATCAGGATTTCCTTGCTGCCGACATTAATGCTGCCGGTGAAGCGGGGCCGGAACTTGTCGATAAAGGGAGCCATCGGCCGGACATCCTCCCAGCTGACGCGGTGAATCTGATTGACGTCGTCCACCATAAAGCCTGTCACCTTTTGGTTGAACTGGCAGACTAGGACGACGGGCCGTTCTGGTCCCTGGTCGTTAGGCTGTTGGGGGTTGAGATGTTTGTTCAGGTCGATCAGCGAGATAGACTGACCCCGCACCAGATAGGTACCCATCACCGACCGTTTGCTCTCCGGCAGCTTGGTCGTTTTTTCGGGTTCGTATTGAATAATCTCCCGCAGCTTCTGCACGTTGATGCCAAAGGACTGTCCCGCCAGATAAAATTCCAGGATTTCCATTTCATTGGTGCCGCTTTCCAGCAAAATCTCTTGGCTGGGTCTGTCTTCCATCATCGCTTCCGCTCCGTATAAAAGATAAGAACTGCGCTGTTCAAGTCAAAGCCGGTAGGCTGGTCAATTCTCTGACACAAAAGAAATGTTTAACAGTGCGTTGCGCCAAAAATTTGGTCCTTGCCCATATATCTGCACGGCATCAAACGTTTGCAGTCAGTTTGCAGTCAGGGTATTGCACAAACTGTGACAATGTTCGCCAAAAGGGGAAGTAATAATGTGAAATAAAGGAAAATTCTGCCTTTTCTGTGGTTCTGGTTCCCTCCTTTGAGCTGTTGTCAGGCTTTACCATAAAAGAAATCATTAAAAAACAATAAATTGCCCTGCAGAGAGGAATCTGTACTTCATTGAGACACTTTCTGGTCCCCATATGCCCCACTTCTGGGGCGGGTTCTGCCACACTTGTGGTACGTTTGACCGATGGGATGATTAATCGCGAGAGACAAATGATTTGTTGGAGGAGTTGATCAAAGGGCAGGGCCAATAGGGTGGTGAGTGGCAAACCATGGATCGATGTTGATGGCCATCAGTTGCCCTCCCAGGCTCCATAGAGACAAGGCGGAGGCAGGCCAAGCGAGGTGTGGCGGGTGGGAAAGTGATAATATAGATTCGGATTAGTCCGATAGAGTGCAGATAAACGTGGGTCCAAGACAAAGAAAAAGGGGTTACAGCAAAAGCCGTAACCCCTTGTTTCTTTATGGTGCCCCGGGACAGAATCGAACTGCCGACACGAGGATTTTCAGTAAACGTTGGCGTTTAAAA
>LGVE01040199.1_pt1 | contig 12150 bp, 7 predicted proteins | sample 469871 | NCBI WGS metagenome assembly LGVE01 (sample SAMN03893561, study PRJNA290197) | marine sediment metagenome | material: sediment; isolation source: combined push core samples #3730, #5133, and #5579 collected at Hydrate Ridge | place: Pacific Ocean: Hydrate Ridge | reverse complement strand
GACAGCAGGGCCAGCACGGTAAGTACCAGAACTATCAGGCCGATAGCCCCGAGACGTCCGAACTGGGTATTTTCGATGTAGCGGAAGATTTCAGCGACCGCATCTTGGGAGCCAATGCCCAGATTATTAAGCAGAAAGGGCTCCAGCACATTCTGTGCGCCGAACCCTTTAAGCAGAGAAAACATCAGCGCCAGCAGGGGCACAATGGACAGCAGGGTCGTATAGGTCAGGGCCGAGGCCCGCAGCATGCAGTTATCGGCGTTAAAATCCCGAATCACCAGCCAGAAAACCTGCGCCTGGCGCAGCCAGAAGACCCGCCAGCGAGTCAACTCGTGGGGATCGATGCGCCAAAGGTCGTAGATCAGAAACTTCCTGACTTTCTCCAGATTGCTCTTTAAGCTGGCCATGCCCCCTCCTGTATCAAGCCGTCACCCCAGAACGGACCAGACAACGCAAATCGAATCTTCTTCATAGCCGGTGTCGTCCCTGACCAGAACCGCAACGCCCCTTAGTTTTCTTCTGGTAACCCGGCCACCGGTAAGCCAAACCTTTCGGATGACTGTTCTTGGTCCATGTGCTCGCCGACCAACACGATTGTCTGCCGGTCCCACTGCAGATGCCGCCGGGCGGCACCCAGCACATCATCGGACGTTACCGCCGCCAGGCGATCGCGGTACCCTTGTAGATAGTCTTCTGCATAACCGTAAAAATCGAGGCGCATGGCCTGGCTAACAATCTCGTGTGGATCTTCAAAGGCAAAAACAAAGGATTTGATCAGGCTTTCACGGGCGACCTCGAGTTCCTCGTCGGAGACCGGTTCTTCGCTAATGCGCCGCATCTCGGCCCGCATCAATGCAACTACTTCGTCGACGGTTGCGGTGCGGGTCTCGCAACCGGCCACGAACAATCCGGGCAAGCGACGTCCGGCCTGAAAATAGGAATAGACCGAATAGGCCAGACCTCGGTTGGAACGCACCTCGCGCATCAGACGGGAGTTAAAGCCTCCACCGCCAAGAATAAAGTTCATTACCCTCAGGGCATAGAGATCCGGGTGGTCCTTGGTGATGCCCCGCTGTCCAAGCAAAACCGTGGTCTGGGGAACCTCCTTGGACAAAGCCAGCACAACCGGCTCAAGGGGGGCGGTTAAAGGAGGTATATTCTGCAGTTCAAAGGGCTGTAGCGGCCAGTCACCAAACAGCCTGTCGAGCAAGAGCTCCATTTCCGTTGGATCGAAATCGCCGGATACGGCTAGCCAGAGGTTATTGGGCAGAACATAGCGGCGATGAAAATCGAGCAAATCCTGACGGTCGATGGCCTCAACACTATCGAGGCTCGGAGTGCGACCGAGGGGATGATCGCCATAGAGGGCACGACGCAGTTGCCACTGAGCTAGGACACCGGGCTCATCATTCTGCCGACGGATGCCTTCAAGCATCTGACGTCTAGCCAGTTCGACCCGCCCCTTATCGAACCGGGGACGACGTAGCAGATCGGCCAGTACAGCTAATCCCGATTCCAGATCGGCGCGATGCAAAGAGAGACCGCAGGAAACCNNGCTCACGGCGAGATCGGCAGCTATGCCTTCAAGTTTGTCATCAAAGGCTTGTGGAGACAACCGACCGGCACCGCCGCTGCGCAAGGCAGCGGCATAGAGTTGAACCAGGCCGCTTTTGGCCGCGGGTTCACCGATGCTGCCAGCGCCGATCATCAGGGAGAAATTTATCAGGGGCAGCTCGTGGTCGGGGTTTAGATAGAGGCGCATGCCGTTATCCAAAACCCTTTGTTCGACTTTGGGCACGGCAAAGGTCAATGGTGAGCTAGTTATCTGATCGGGACGGGGCTGCAGCCGTTGACCGACACAGGCAGGCAACAGTAACGCTATCAATAACAGGACAAGAATTCGCAAAGACATGGCTCAAGATCCCTTTTTCTGCAAAACCGCCACGGTGCGGTTGGCCGGCACCAGGTAGGTGGCGGCAACACGCTGTATATCCTCAGCGGTGATGGAAGCGATCTGCTCCTCGTAGTCGATCAAGTAGTGCCATTCGCCGCTGACACTCTGATGGAAGGTCAGCATGCGAGCCAATCCGCCGTTACTCTGCAGATAACGCAGATGATCGACCCTCAGGCGATTACGAACTCGCACCAAAAGCTCCTCGCTCACCGGTTCGGTGGCTAGACGCTGTAATTCGGCGTAAAGGGCCGTTTCGACTTCGGCGACGGTATGAGGATGGCGCGGTACAGCGTTAATAACGAACAGGTTCGGATAGCGATAGCCTGGAGCACCGAAACTGGCCACCGAGGTGGCCAACTGTTGCTCTAGGACCAGGGCTCGATAAAGACGGCTGGTGCGCCCTTGGGAAAGAATATGGTCAATTACGTCGAATACGTAATCATCCCGGGCCGGCAGGGTCGGCTTGTGAAAAGCGACTGTCAAGCGGGGCTCGGCATCGAATTCGACGGTGACCCGTTTTTCCCCCCGCTGAGGCGGTTCCACTGTAATGACCTCGGGAACCGGCGTGCCGGGTGGTATGGAACCAAAATAGTTCTCGACCAGAGCCACGGCCTGAGCGAAGTCGACCGCTCCGACCAAAGCGATGACCGTATTGACCGGGCTATAGTAACGTTCCATAAAGGAGCGGGTCACTGCCGGAGAAAGATTGGCGATATCGGTGGGCCAGCCGATGATGGGATTTCGATAGGGGTGAACGGTGAAAGCTGCCGCCAGCAGCGATTCGTAGAGCAGGCCGTCGGCATTGCTGTCGTAGGATCGACGCCGCTCTTCCTTGACCACATCCCGCTCGGTGTAGAATTCACGCAGCACGCTATTACGCATGCGGTCGGCCTCCAGAGAGGCCCACAGTTCAAGCTTGTTGGCCGGCAAGGAGACGATATAGGAGGTCAAATCTTTGCTGGTAAAGGCATTGTAGCCAACGGCACCGTTGCGTGCATAAACCTGGGCAAACTCATCCTTGATCACCAGTTGCCGGTGGCGCTTCTGCAGATCGGCGAGTTGCTGCTCCAAGGCAGCGATGGCCTGCGGATCCGGTTCGGACTCGTTACGTAAGCGATCGAGTTCGCTGCCCGTCTGCTCGATGTCCTTCAACAGCGGCTTTTCCTGGCGATAATCCCGGGTACCGATGGTCTTGGTGCCCTTGAAACGCAAATGCTCCAGCAGATGGGCAACACCGCGGTTGCCGCTGGTTTCATGCACTGCGCCGACCCCGACGGTCAGGTAGGCAGAGAAAACCGGCGCTCCGGGTCGTTCAACCACCAACAGTTTTAGGCCGTTGGCAAAAGTGTGTTCCTGAACCTTTTGCGCCAGGGTAGCGGCCTGCAATGACGGCACCCCGGCGCTCAATAACAGCAAGGCGGCCAAAAGCCGCCCTATCGATCTGATCAGCATGCAATTACTCCCCTGACACGATTCGGCAAACTACAGGAACCTATCTATATTATTTAGTATATACCGAAAGGGCCAGGCCACCGCAAGGGCTAATCGGCGACAGTCTTCAGGGCAGAGGATTGGGTGGAAAGATGGGACTGACGGCCAGAAGGCTCTGCACCTTGACCAGGGGATTGTCGATCAGAGCCTCGGCGACGATATCCGCCATGCTGTCGACCAGTACCAATCGCACTTCGCTACGGATATTCTCATCGATTTCCTGCAGATGGTCGCTGTTGCTGGCTGGCAGCAATACCGTAGTCACCCCGGCTCGATGAGCGGCCAACACCTTCTCCTTAACACCACCGATAGGCAACACACGGCCGGTCAGGGTCAACTCGCCGGTCATAGCCACATTCCGTCGGGCCGGACAATTGGTCAGCAGGGAGACAAGGGCGGTGGCAATAGCCACTCCGGCTGATGGACCATCCTTGGGGATAGCACCAGCCGGCACATGAATATGCAAATCGCTCTGTTCAAAGAAGTCCGCTTCGATACCGAATTCGGCATGGTGGGCGCGCACAAAAGACAGAGCCGTCTTAGCCGATTCGCGCATGACGTCTCCGAGACTTCCAGTCAACATCAATTCTTTTTTTCCGACCATACGGGAAGCTTCGATAAAGATAATATCTCCGCCCGTTTCGGTCCAGGCCAGGCCGGTGGCGACGCCAACCCGGTCCTCCTCGCTGGCCGCATCGGCATAATAGCGCCGCGGCCCGAGTAGCTGGTCGACATTCGTTCCGCTAATTAAAGTGCGCGGCACAGCCCCTTGAGTGATTTCTTTAGCTACCTTGCGGCAGATGGAAGCAACCTGCCGTTCCACAGCGCGCACTCCGGCTTCACGGGTGTGTTCCCGAATAATCTTGAAGATGGCATCCTGCTCAAATTCAAGGGGATAATCATGCAAACCGTTTTCTTCCAGCTGCTTCGGCAGCAGATATTTGAGAACAATCTGCAGCTTCTCCTCGTCGCTGTAGCCGGGCAGGCGAATGGTCTCCATACGGTCCTGCAGAGGCGCTGGCACCGGGTCCATGACGTTGGCAGTGGTGATGAACATGACCTGAGACAGATCAAAAGGTACATCGAGGTAATGGTCGGTAAAGGTATCGTTCTGTTCCGGATCGAGCACCTCCAGCAGCGCCGAAGAAGGATCACCACGAAAGTCCTGACCGATCTTGTCCACCTCATCGAGCATGAAAACCGGATTATTGGCCTTGGCTCGACTGATCTCCTGAATGATACGCCCCGGCATGGCGCCGATATAGGTACGACGATGACCGCGAATTTCAGCCTCATCCTTCATTCCGCCCAGAGAGATGCGAATAAACTTGCGGCCCATGGCCCGGGCGATGGAGCGACCGAGGGAGGTCTTGCCGACCCCGGGGGGGCCCACCAGGCAGAGGATCGGCCCCTTGAGGGTCTTCTTCAGGCTGTGGACGGCCAAAAACTCCAGAATGCGTTCCTTGACCTCCTTGAGGTTGTAGTGATCTTCGTCCAGAGTCTGTTGTGCTGCGGCGATATCCAGCACATCCTCAGTCCCGCGATTCCAGGGCACGTTACTCAGACATTCCAGATAAGTTCGCGCCACACTATATTCCGGTGAAGAGGGGTTGATACGCCCCAGCCGTTCCAGTTCCCGATCGGCGACCGTGGCCACCTCTTCCGGCAGATCGGCATCCTCCAGAGCCCGGCGCAATTTGCTGAGTTCCGCCCGGTGGGGATCGTCATCGCCGAGTTCGTTCTGAATCTGTTTAAGCTGCTCCCGCAGCAGGTATTCCTTCTGGTTTTTGCCGATGCGTTTGGCCACCCCGGATTGCACCTCGCCCTGCACTTGCAGCTTCTGCACCTCGGCAGTCAGCAGCATATAGATCCCCTTGAGTCGCTCCAGAGGATCCAGAGTATCGAGCAGCCGCTGCTGATCGACAAAATCGAGGGTTAGATAGACCGCCACCAGATCGGCCAGTTCGCCCGGCTCATTGATCTGATTCATCATCTTCAGAACCTCGCCCGGCAGCGGCCGTCCATAGGCCAGAGCCACCTTGAGCAGAGCCTTGACACTTTGAGTCAGGGCCTCGGCAATGGGGCCCCTGCCCTCTGGATCGGTGAGCACCTTGACCGTAGCAAGGACAAAGGGGGTCCTCTGGCTGGCACTCAGCAGCCGAATACGCACCAGCCCCTCAAGCATCACCTTGGCGCCCCCCTCGGGAAACCGAAAGACCTGGGTGATACGGCAAACCGTGCCGATGGAATTGAATTCGTGCAGGCCTTCTGGAGTATCTTCAGGCAGCACCGGAACCAGCCCGAGCAGATGATCGCGGCGCAAGGCCTCTTCAATGGGAATCATCCCCTGACTTTGCACCAGCAGCGGAAACGTCATATGGGGAAATACAATCTGATTGCGCAGAGGATAGATGGGCAATTGCGGTGGAATAGATAGGGTTTTATTGAACATCCGCTCGCTCCGTCAGTTGGGGGCTATGAATGAAAATGGCTATTTCCAAGTGGGTAGCGCGGCTCGCAAAGAGCCAACAGATCGTCCCAGAGCAAACACGGTCCTACTTGAAAAGCATAGCAATGGCCCAAGGGCTGTCAAGAAAGGCGGATCAAAAGAAGGAGGGAGGCAGCAAAAACTGCATAAAAAGACTGAAGATAAAAAGGCCGGGGCGGAAAACCGGCACTTGCAAGAAAGGTTTCAAGGCCAGCGATGGACAAGGCCGGGCAGTCAGAGATGCTTGCTGGGCAAGACTCTTATTGTCGAACTAGAAAAATCTTCAACCAAGAAAACTCTGCAGGTATCAGCAGATGCCCCTTCAGCAAGGGGCTAATAGCGGCGTGCCACCATATAGTCGGCCAATTCCAGCAAGGCCTCCTTTTCCGGCCCGTTAGTAAAGGAGTTCAAACGGTCCTTGGCCCGACGGCACAACTCTTCGGCCTGCTGCCAACAGTAAACAATACCGCCAGTCTGTTCAATGATCTGCAACACCTCGGCAAGGTCGGCTTCCGGCAATTCCGCCTGGCCGATCACAGCGACAATGCGCTGACGCCCCGCATCCGTAGCGTTACGCAAGGCGTGAATCAGCGGCAAAGTCACCTTGCCTTCGGCCAGATCGTGGCCAGGCGTTTTGCCGAGTTCCGATTCCACAGCCACATAGTCGAGAGCATCGTCGATGAGCTGAAAGGCCAGACCAAGCTCGGTGCCAAACTGATGCAGAGTCTCGGCCCGCGGCCCATCATCGACCAACAGAGCACCACAACGGCAGGCAGCGGCAAACAGGGCAGCGGTCTTCTTGCCGACAATCTCCAGGTAGCTCTGTTCTTTCAAGTCAAGGTCAGAGCTGTTGACCAACTGCTGCATCTCCCCCTCAGCGAGCAGGGTTGCCGCATCGGACAGGGTCTTAAAAACCGGCAGATTGCCGCTTTCAACGATCATCGAAAAAGACTTGGCAAACAGAAAGTCGCCGGCCAACACCGCTGCCTGATTGCCCCACACCACATTAGCTGAAGGTTTACCCCGCCGCAGGGTGGCTTTGTCTACCACATCGTCATGAAGCAGGGTAGCGGTATGAATAAACTCCACCACACTGGCCAGAGGAATATGTCCCGTCCCCTGATAGCCGCTGAGCCGCGCACAGAGCAGCAACAGCATCGGACGAACTCGCTTGCCACCATTGGCCAACAGGTACTGACCGACCTGATTGATAAGGGCGGTTTCAGAGTGCATGCTTTTGGTAAAGTGTTCCTCGACAGCCGCTAGGTCATCGCGGAGCAACAGCAGGGCCTTTTCCATAAACCGTTTGTATCTCCTCAGTCAGGCGGTAAAAGCACAACCTGTCAAACCCAGGGGACGGGCAATCAGAACCAGGAAAAAAATTTCTGGTAATGAATTCATATTTTATCGGGAAGCAGCTTTCCCAGAATCGGTACTAACAGGACCAATGAAGGGACTTTTCCAGCAATCGAAAATCGCTAAAATACGGCTCATCCTAAGAATTCCTGCCAACCTTGTCAAAACATTTCTCCAGCTGCAAAATTAACGAACCTTGCATTGGAAAAGCACAAGGTTTAGGGTTGAAGATAGAATACGGTTCCCAAAGGGGATGACTTCGTCGAAGCGGACCAAAGAAAGGAGCATATTGATGAGAAGACTAAGCGCGTTTGTGTTACTGAGCTTAGGCACCCTATGGTTCTGCACGGCAACGCCTTCAGCCGAGGCTGGCTGGGGGAGCCTGTTCGAAGGGGTAAAAGGCTTGATAAGCGACGGCAGCCTGCAGGACAAGGATATCGCTGCCGGCCTGAAGGAGGCTTTACGTATAGGCGCCGAAAACAGCGTGAAGCAAGTCGGGCAGATCAACGGCTACCTGAACAACCCGGATATTCGCATTGGCCTGCCAGGCCCTCTGGCCAAAGCAGAAAACCTGTTGCGTTTTGCCGGTTACGGAAACCAGGTCGACGCCTTTGAAACGAGCATGAACCGGGCCGCAGAACAGGCCGCGCCCCAAGCCAAGGAGATCTTCTGGCAGGCTATCGGCGACATGACCCTCGACGATGCAAAACAGATCCTAAACGGTGGCGACACCGCTGCAACCGATTACTTTGCTGACCGCACTCGCCCCCAACTGGCGGAGATCTTTTCCCCCATCGTCCACGACTCCCTGGCCACCGTAGGCGCGACGCGTAACTTTCAGCAACTCGACACGACGATGAAAAGCCTTCCCTTCGGCGAGAGCTTGACCTTTGATCTGGATCGTTACGTTACCGACGGCGCCCTGGACGGGTTGTTTGTTATCCTCGGCGAAGAAGAGCGTAAAATCCGCCAGGATCCGGCGGCAAGGTCTACGGAACTACTGAAGAAAGTGTTCGGAGCGGCGCAGTAAGCAGCTTCCAAGAGGTGATATCTGTGTCTGATAAATCCTGAAATAATGTAGGACAACCTTATGGAGCAACAAATAGGAAAGGCCCTGCCTGATAAACAAGCTGGGCCTTTTTGTGTTTTGAAAATGGTGAGTTATGGGAAGGAGGTTCCCTGCAGCCTCAAGGCTCAGCTTAACCGGCTGGCTTCACAGCGTCAGCAAAGAAGGTCCCATATCGGGTGATTTATTTGGTTGTTTCATCCATCTTCTGGACGGCACATGGAAAAGAGACAGCTCTGCCAAGACGCCCCGGAAGTTTGATGGTGAATCTGTTTACAATTGGTGCGTTTTCTTCCTTCTCGGCACCACAACGATTCCCGACTCCGTGACGGTATAGCCTTTTTGCCGGTCCTCCTTGAGGTTGTAACCTATCTCCTCGCCATCCTGGATCACCACATTCTCGTCGATGATCGCCTTCTTGATTTTGGCATGCCTGCCGATGGTGACATTTTCAAAGAGGATCGAGTCCTCTACTAGGCTGTAACTGTTGATCTTGCAGAGGGGGCCGATGATCGAGCGCCGCACGGTGCCGCCACTGGTGATGCAGCCGCCGCAGACGTACGAGTCGATGTTCACGCCGCGCCGGTTGTCGTCGTCGAACACGGTTTTCGCCGGAGGAAAATTCCCCTGGTTGGCGAGAATCGGCCAATTGTAGTTGTAAAGGTTCAGGCGCGGGGAGACATGGATGAGGTCCATGTTGGCCTCATAATAGGAATCGATGGTACCCACGTCCCGCCAGTACCCCCGCTCCTCGGCCTTCATGCCCTGAATCAAGTTGTCGTTAAAGTTATAGGCGAAAATTTTGTCCCCCCGTTCGAGCATCATCGGAATCACATGTTTGCCGAAATCGAGATCGGCATATCTTTTCTTTCCCTCCCGTAGGACCTCGATTAGCTTTTTGGCGGAAAAGATGTAGTTGCCCATCGACGCAAGGCAGGTATTCCGTCCCGGGATCGTTTCGGGCTCGCTCGGTTTTTCCGCAAAGGCAGTCACCCAGAAATTGTTGTCCACGGAAAAGACCCCGAAGCGCCTGGCCTCCTTGACTGGCACCTCGAGGGAGGCAATGGTGATATCGGCCCGGTTCATGCGGTGGGCGGCAATCATCTGCCCGACATCCATTTTGTATATGTGGTCGCCGCCGAAGACGGCGACGTAATCGGCGTCGGAGGATTCTACGAATCTCAGGTACTGCAGGATCGCATCGGCAGTCCCCCGAAACCACTCTTCGCTTTCGCTGCTTGTCTCGGGAGAGGTGGCCACGAAGAACTCGCCGAGGCCGGTCCATTTCCCCCATGAGTGCCAAATGTGCTGATTCAGCGAGTAGGCCCGGTACTGGGTCAGGATATAGACTTTTTTGATGCCGGAATTGAAGAGGTTGCTCAGTACGAAATCGATGATCTTGTATTTGCCACCAAAAGGAAGGTCCGGTTTTGCCTTCCGCAGAGTAAGGGGACTGAGCCGCTCTCCCTTGCCACCCGCGAGAACCATCGCGATCGTATTTCTGCGGATATCATCGATTGCATACATGTGTGGGCCCTCCTGAGGGTATTTAGGCACCTGAATCGTAGTCAATAACTCGCTTAACTATACCACGCCAAATGATGGCATGAAGACCCGTGGCATGAATGCAAGGGTTGCCCTCGGAGTGTAAAGCCGCTGGTCATGCAGCTTGGAGGTATAGGGTCATTCTCATGTTTTTGTGGCTGGTTTTGTGGCAGTTGGAGAAAGCAGGGAATGTGTCTCTACTTTCTTCCGATCTCCAACATTAACCGCTAAGATGAACGTCTAATGGGAAGTGTTATTGGAATTCAATGGTCGTCAGAGGCCGGAAGTTAAACATTCCTGCAAATTCTGCCTTTTCCCACAGCCCCATCCCAGGACCATCGATTCCGGTAAATTTTCATGACTAATCCCACCGCAGAGGAATCCATCCCAAAGCGAGAAAGGAGGCAGGCATGGGAATGAGGATCGGTTATGCAAGAGTGAGTTCTTCAGGACAAAAACTGGATGTTCAACTTGATCGCCTGACTGACTGCGATCGCATCTTCTATGAAAAGGCATCAGGTGCCACCGCGAAGGACCGGCCGGAGTTGCAAAAAGCCTTGGATTTTGTCAGAGATGAAGATGTATTTGTGGTAACCAAGCTCGATCGCTTGGCAAGATCAGTAATTGATTTGGCCGGAATCGTCCAAAGGCTCCAAGGCAATAATGTAGACCTGGTTGTGCTTGACCAAGGAATCGACACGACCACCCTGTATGGCCGCCTTCAATTTAACATCCTGGCCTCTATCGGCGAATTTGAGAGAGAATTGATCAGGGAAAGATCCATGGAGGGCCGTGAAAAGGCAATCGCTCGCGGTGTGAAATTTGGCGCCAAGCCAAAGTTATCCAAGACGGAGATCGGCGAGCTGATCAGGGATTTCGAAGCACCTGGCTGCAGCAAAACGGAGATTGCTGAGCACTACGGTATCAGCCGATCATCGGTCTATCGACTATATGCGGAGAACCGTCAGCAGAGTGTCTGAAATATAGCGCTCAATGAGAAAAAGCCCTCGATCGTCAAATCGGGGGCTTTTGCGTATCATAAGGGGTGATTTATGAGATATCACCAGATGGGTCGCGAGTGCCTAGGAAACTGGGAGCGATTCAATATTGTTTTTTCCAAAAAAGCATAAAACCGTCAGTTATTGAATAACCAAAACCATAACCAGCTCCTCCCCCGCCAGCTCCCATCCAAGAAAACTCTGTATTGTGGTTATAGATCCCCTTCAAAACTGCTTGGACAGATATCAACTCCCAGCCTTCTTCACCCATTTCGTTCATCAGATTAAGGTATTCTTGACTGTTAATAAATTTTTCATATACTGGCACTCGCTGAAGTACATTTCCTTTTCCGTCTTTATAATCAACAGAGAGATAACTGGTTGTGTATTCAAATTTCATAAGTGCTTCGTTTCTACAAAAGGTGAATTTCTGGAATATCCCGATTATGAGGAGATGTTTATTTTAAGCGGGGGAAGGTCCTAAATTCGACTTGAATAACGGTTATAAGCATTAATAGAATCCATTCTCAACTCAACTTCCCGGCCATAAACTTCGCTGTACAAAAACTTTGTTTCACTAGCCCTTTTTTCTCCAGATATGTCTATATACCAGGATTTTGGCAGCCCATTTTCGCCGCGGTTCCAATGATAGCCTCTGGCCTTGAGAATGTCTTTCCTATCAAAGGGGCTGCCCAGGGCCCAGACGCGATAATATTTTTCCGCAGCCCGATCGAGCATCACTTTAAGCGCCAAATCTTTTGATTCGGGTAATTCGTGGCTCAATATGTGGATACCTGCCAAGCAATCGTTACTGGCACGATGCCCATCATAGAAAAAGCCTAACCTGTAGGCAATATACTCCAGCTTGACGCTCTCAATTTTTTCTCTGTTCCAATCAATGTCGTTCATTGAACAGGCCCAAGCTTTTTTCTCGAAAGCCGGTTCGAGGTTCTCAATAAATTTTCTGTCGAAATTTGAATTATGAGCAATGACGACAGCAGCAGGTTCAATGATGTCGCGCACCGTCTCCAAATCTATTTTCAGGCCTGCGACCATCTCATCCGTGATGCCCGTCAACCTCGTGATTGCGTCCGGAATTGGCTGACCAGGATCCGCAAATTCGTTGTATATCTTCAAAATACGAAAAATTCTTCCATCAGGAATAAATTCAAACTGAACTATTCCTAACTCAATAATCTTGTCTGTAGTCGCATTAAGGCCGGTTGTTTCCGTATCAAGGAAGACTCCGATC
>LGVE01001766.1_pt4 | contig 12165 bp, 11 predicted proteins | sample 469871 | NCBI WGS metagenome assembly LGVE01 (sample SAMN03893561, study PRJNA290197) | marine sediment metagenome | material: sediment; isolation source: combined push core samples #3730, #5133, and #5579 collected at Hydrate Ridge | place: Pacific Ocean: Hydrate Ridge | reverse complement strand
CGAGCAAAGGTGGCCTGAAGCTGTGATGCATAGTTGAGGAAGTTATTCCGTCCCCGTTCCTTACCTGCACGCGACCAGGCCGGCTCACATAGGTTTACTATATGCGCACATCTGGGGCGCCTGTGAACGATTACGGTTTATTGATACAGGGCCGCAATCCACAGCCTAAGTATATAAGGATATTCAATCACTGATGAATCAATATAACAGGGGAGAGTGTATATTTCATAGTTCCTGACAGCAGGGATATCAAATAGCGACGAGTGTTTCTTCAGCGCCTTATTTAATGCCCTTTGCACGGGGAAAGCTTCACCTGTTATGACGATCACATCAGGATTCGCCTTTGCAATATCCGCCATGTTTTTCAGCATAAAATATCCTTTTGTCACCTTTTCTCCTTTGGGTTTAAGCAAATCGCCCCTGTTTTCGCATCCCATGGGTTCGAGAAAAAAATGGTCGGAATAGCCTTTTGGGGCCTCCACCTGAACAAAAAACTTGCCAGTCTTGCCCACTGGAATGCCTCGCAGGATCAATACCTTTTTGTTCAGTTTCTTGTCAGGCATCCTTTTCAACGATTTGTTGAGGCACGATTTGTATGACTTGATCAATTCTTCGGCCTTTGCCTCACGGCCCATAAGCCTTCCCGTCTGTTCAATTGCCGATTCAACGCCATCAGAAAAATCCACAAACCCGAGTTCAAATCCCTTTCCTTCAAGTTGGGGAACTACTTTCATGGGATTAGCGTCAGGCGCATACAGAGAAAAGTTCTCGGTCTTTTCTATCAGGATCCGCTTAATACCGGTTGTCGCGGCGAATTTGGCCGCAGCCCCCTTGTTTTTTATTGTTACGCTCTTGGGACAGCCCAGAGAACGAACTGAATTCAGCTCGTTCGAAAAAGCGGGCCAGATGCATCTTACCACCATTGCTTCCGGCAAGACACCAAGGTTATAAGCAATGTCAACCAGCCGGTCTCCAACTATGAGCACGTTTATTTTTTCTTTCCCCTCCCTGGGACCTGAAGCAGCCAATCCAGGCAAAAGGCAGATCAATCCAAGACTGACAAGCACGACACGAAGCGCTGTGCCAAAATACCTTCTTTGAATAATTCCCAACATCTTGTTTTCCTTTCATAAATCGTATAGGTTCAAAATTCAGAGTTCAGAGGTTACACGATTGCTTTCTTGCCGGAACCATGATTCCTTCCATACAACCGGCCAGGAAGCAAAATATTGCGGTCACAATAAAGTACTTTGCCATGCGTTGAGCCATATATAACCTTCCTCCTGAAGGTCTCAGACCATTATGATTTTTTCGTTGTGATCAGCCATGCGGGATGGATCGGCGCATCAAAATAGGGAGTTATTTCTGAGCGAGCCCTAATATTCGACGGCAAGGCCGCCATAATAGAAGGTAGGTTCGACATCCACGATCCCGTCCTTTTCCTCCCTTGTATTGAAGATGTTGTTGATGCCCGCAAAGAGCTTGACATGCCTGCATACGTCCTTCGACACATAGCAGTGACAAAGGGTGTAATCATCTTCTGTTCCATTGGCGTAGTAACGCTCCCCCATGTAATTCATTCTGATATTGGCCCGGAGCCTGAATTCAGGATAATCATAACCCAGTTTCAGATACCCCTTATAGTCCGGCTCTCCTTCCAGATCCTTGCCGGTTGCCTTGTCTTCTGTATTCAGACAGGTCATATTCCCCGAAAAAGAGAAGCCCCAGGGCAGGTCCATGCCGCATTCAAGTTCCAGACCTTCCATTGTCGCCTCATCAATATTCTGATACTGGTAATAGTCTATCTTCTTTTTGCCGCTCCCTGTTGAGCCATAATAGACAGCTTCAATCAAGTCCTTTACTTCGTTTCTAAAGGCAGTAACTCTCCCCCAGAACTTCCTGTATTCACCTTCAATGGCTGCCTCGTAGGAATCTGATCTCTCCGGGTCCAGATCAGGGTTGGGTTCATAGACCTGCTTTCCCCTTTTTCTATAAGAAACAACGAAGAGTTCGGATATGCTCGGGGCATTGAAACCCTTGCCGTAAGAGGCTTTAAATCTAAGATTATCGAGAATACCGTAAATTATGGACGCGCGCGGCGTCCACTCAGAACCGGCTTTGGAATGTTCGTCAAATCGCACACTCAAGATTATAGATAAAGGGTCAACTACCTGATATTCATCCTGAAGATACAAACCAAGATTGTCTATGTCATCATCACGACCGGCTGCGTCTTCTCTGCTTTCTTCTCTGTATTCACAGCCCGCAGTGAGAATATGCCTGTCGAAAAACGCCCCTGTAAACCGGGTCTCTGCCTGATTCAGTTTACGCTTTGCATCTTCCTCTCCTGTGACATCAGCATCTGGTGAAAATCCGATTTCATTTTCATGTTCAGAGTGATAGGCCCTAAGCATGAGGTTGCAAAAAGTACTCGGCTTGCCATCGTATTCCAGAAAATAGCCGTGCCTCTTGTCCTCAGAAGTTCTTTCTCTGTCAAGATTCTGATAAAATCTCAGTCCTTCTCTCTCCATGTCGCTGTATTCAAATCCTGCGAGAAGGCCATGGTTGTCATTCAGGTCAAAAGAGAAACGACCGTTTATCGAACCCAACTCCACATCATCTCCATCATCGGGAACTATTCCATCTCTGTTCCACTTGTGTTTGTGTTTGTATCCACCTGCAAGGATAAATCCGAAACGTTCTATGGAGCTCCCGACATAAGCCCTGCCGACAGGCTCTTCACCTTCTCCATACGTGCTTATGCCATATTGGAAGGTGGCCCCCATCTCCGATTCCCGGGGAGGCTTCTTTGTAATTATGTTGACAACACCACCTATTGCGTCACTTCCGTAAAGGGCGGACGTTGGACCTCTGACAACCTCAATGCGATCGATCATGTCTACGGGGATCTGATTTATGTCCACAAAACCCTTATAGCCCGCAGAGAGCCTCCTTCCATCAATCAGCACGAGAGTATGCTTGCCGCCCGCGCCTCGTATGCTCGGGGTTTTTGTTCTTCCTGTTTCACCTTCAACGATAAGATCTGTTGCCATTTCCAACGCGTCTGCCACGGTTTGGGCATCCATTTCTTCTATTTCCAGCGATGTCACCACTTCAATAGACCCGGGAGCGTTTTCTATCTCTCTTTCCGTCATCGTGGCAGTGATAACCATCTTTTCCAGTTCTGCCTCCTCCTGCGCCTGAGCAGTAAAGACAAAGGCGAGAAGCAAGATCAATAAGCAGAATACGATTTTAAAGAATCTCATGACACATCCTCCAGTCTTGTTTTACGGATCTCGTCGAATGGTCGAGTAGTCGACTATTCAACGGTCTTTCTATGTACTGCAATTGCCGGCAGCAGATGACACATCATCGCTTCTGGCAGAATTGAACAAATCCGACCCAAATCTATGCGCCTACTTGGGGAAGCGGCAGGCCTTTTTGAATGCACTCGCAGCCGCATCCTTTCTGTCCGCTTGCAACGCGCAATAGCCCATCATCAAATGAGCCTGCCCCATTTTCGGGTCATGCTTTACGCTGTGGGCAAAGGCATCATATGCCCTATCAAAATCCTCTTTTTCGTAAAGCACGTGGCCCATCATGAACCAGAGAGCCGAAGTCGGCTCTTGCTCTAACGCCGCCTCCAGTATTTCTATGGCCTTTTCCGGCTTGTGTGCGGCGATATGGGCCGAGGCAAGTTTCTCGTGGTTGGAAGGTGTCTTCTCCATGCCCAGGGCTCTATTGTAATATTCCGCTGCCTTCTGCGGCACTCCGATCACGCTGTTGAGATCACCGAGAAGCATGAGGTCTTTCAGATTCAAATTTGCGGAAGCTATGTATGAGTGAACGGTCAACGCGGCGGCAGCGTCCCTGTAATCGCTTTGCTGCAAATGAAACTGCGCCAGGATCTTCCACCAGCGGGGATCGTCTCCGTTTCTGGCAAGCAGCGTGTGGATCACGTCAAACGCCTTTTCATTGAGCTGAAGATCCATACATACCTTTAGCAACGCCTCGAGCCATTCTGTCTTGGGATCTCCTGCTTCGCCTGATGAGAGATACTCGAGATGAGGCAGCGCCTTGGCACCCTTTTCCGCCAAGATATAGGAAACAGCCGCATAGTAAAGCAGGGAAGGATCGTTTTTCTCCATCAGTTCATAGGCCTTTAAGAGGCAATCTCCGGCTTCATCATACTGGTTCAGGTCAAAGTGAATCTTGCCCATGTTTTGCCATACAGCAACAAAGCCGGGATTCAGGTTCGCGGCGGCGCGGTAATGAAGGAGGGCTTCCTTGTCTCTGCCGGACATGGTAAGAACATTGGCCAAGGTGAATTCCACGAGATAGTGCGGCCTTTTCCGCTTTTTCTTAATAAATTTTCTGAGACATCTTTCTGCCTCCACGTACTCTTTTTTTTCAATTGCCTGCTGTGCCTTATAAACAACCCGCGGAACCGCTGATGTCATCCTCGGCGGTTCGCTCGCCGCCCGCGAAGGGCAAAAAACCAGAGCTGAAAACAGGAAGGCAAGAAAAACTGTCAGTTTTTTTGCTGTGAGCTGTAAGCTTCCTTGCCATGAGCTCATATCCCCTCCATGTCAAATTCAATAGTTGTGACCACCCATGTAGAAACGGACCGGCCATCGAGCTCACCCGGAGAAAACCTCCATGACACAAGCGCCTTGCGCACACTTTCTTCAAAAACGCCGGGAGGGGATGACTTGAGTATCTTGATGTCACTCACGCAGCCTTTCTCATCCACCAGGAATTTGACGTCCACGTTTCCGGCGATGTTGAGCCGCCTGGCACGGTATGGATAGAGAGGCTTCATCTTGAAAACCGCCATAGGCACCTGATCTACATCGCCCTGCTCATAGAAGTTTCCTGATACGTCAGGCGCTGCTATCGGTATACCCGCCGCCAGCCTGGGATTGATCTCAAAGCTGAATCGGGGCATCTCCATCTCTATCTCTTTTTTCGGGATATTGTGCTGCAAGCTGACTGTGGGAATGACCTTTTCGGGAGGAGGTTTGTTCGGAGGTTTTTCTTGTTTCTTCGGCTGCAGTTCCTCAGGGTTTATCTCCACCCAATGCACAGGGACAATGGTTTCAAGATCGCTTTTACTCAAGTCGCTTTGTACTAAGAGGGGGAGGAGAGCAAACAAGAAGATATTCACCACTAGGGCAACCCCCGGGGCTATGAAACTCGGACACTTCATGGAATCAATCCATCTTCGCATCACCTTTCTCCGCCCGATTTTGAGGCTGCAATACTCACATTACTGGCCCCGGCCAGTCGGCACTGGTCCATGACCTTGATTACAACGCCGGTATGGCTTGCCTTGTCCGCCACAACAACCACAGCCCCTTCCGGATTCTCCGCAACACATCGCTCAACATGGGCACGGACGCTTCGAACGTCGATCTGCTTTCTATCCAGGAAAATCTGTCCATCTGCGGACACTGCGATCAGGATGCTTCCCTTTTCCTTGAGCGCTGCGGTGGAGGCCATGGGACGGTGAACATCGATTCCCGTCTCCTTTACAAAGCTCGTTGTCACCATGAAAAAAATCAACAAAAGGAATACCATGTCTATGAGCGGAGCCATGTTGATTCCGGAGGTTTTGTTTGTCTGGCGGAAAGATTGACGTATGTTGATCATAGAACACCTTGGATTCGCTAAAAAATAGGTTTACATTTATATTCTTCTCTTCAGCGTCATCACGAGCAGATCAATACGACGCTGCAGGCCACTGGCGCGACGCATAAGAAAAGCGCTCATAAACAGGCCCGGGATCGCCACGAGCAGTCCGGTTTGAGTGGTAATCATGGCCTCGGAAATTCCTCCTGCCATGGCCTTGGCATTGCCTGTGCCAAATAGGGCTATCACCTCAAATGTAGTGACCATCCCAGTCACCGTCCCCAGGAGGCCGAACAACGGCGCTATGGCGGCAAGCACACCGATAACCGTAAGATAGCGCGTAACGTACGGCCGCTCTCGGATTGCACACAGATCAAGGATGCCCAGGTCAACCTTCCTGTTGCCCGTACGTTCCTTGAGGAAACCCGCTATGAGCCGTGATCGAAGTCCGTTTGAAGTCTCCGGCGCATAACCACGGTCAAGCATCTCCACTGCCTGTTTCAAATCCACATCATTTCTATCTAAACGACGGAAATAGATCATCCGATTGACTATGAGCACCCACATCCAAAGAGATGTGAAAATGAGGGGGATCATCACCGCACCACCCGGACGAAGGTACTCATAAGCGTCTGTAATAAGATACATTGGGGATGTGTCGCCGCTCCGCAACTGGTCGAGTCAAGTCGTTCTTACTCAACAAAGGTTATTTCTCTGTGGATGATATTGGTCAAGCCTACTGCCTTTTCCTCCATGTCCCCCACTATATGCTCCACACACCGGCTCAGGAATGTGTGCACGAGCATTATAGGGATGGCAACAGCGAGACCGATCATTGTCGTGACCAGCGCCTCGGAGATCCCTCCGGACATCATGCGCGGATCACCGGTGCCGTAAAGGGTAATAACGTGAAATGTGCCGATCATACCTGTTACCGTGCCTAAAAGCCCAAGCAAAGGCGCAATTGCTCCCATAATATTAAGAGCAGGCAAAAATCGCTCAAGGCGTGGAAGCTCCTTCAGGATACTCTCCTGCAGCACACTCTCCAGTGTCTCCCTCTCTTCGCCCCTGGCGTTCAGCCCGGCCTTTAAGATATTGTAGACAGGCAGGCTCTTCTCGTCCTTTACCATGTCATCACATTCTCTCCATTTTCCTTCCAGGGCAAGTTCATTAACCCTTCCCATTACCCTGTCGGCATTGGCGTGAACCCCCTTCAAGAAGATAGTCCGCTCTACTCCTATAACAAGGGCGACAAGACCGAGAATCAGGATAGGCCATACTATAGGCCCGCCGTTTCTGATCTGATCCATTAGAGTACATCTGTGCGTTATCTGTTTGAGGGCTGCTCCATTGGAAAAATCAAGGGTGACATCATCTGTTTTGCCCTCCATGTATTTTTTCAGATTCCTCCGAACAGACCATGACGGGAGGGCCGAAAGAGCAAAGAAACGATGACTTCCTTCTGAATAGTTCAGAAATCCTGTTTCCTTGCCGGTTGTGTATGCAGCCGTAAATTTGCCGATGGTCAAGATATCTCCGGTCTGCTCAGCCCCTGAACGGTCCACAAAGGCCCCTTTCCGCAAAACAACCTCACCGGAAAGCGCCATTTCGTGGAAAAAAAGATCTGTAACAGTTTTAAAATCATCCATCCCCGGGAAACGGTCTTTGTCTAAAATCGGCTTGAGCAGATCGAGCCGTTCGGAAAAACGGGCCGTAAATTGAGACTCTGTCATGATCGTTTCAAGATCCCGGGCAACCACCCGCACGGTGCCGGCGAGCTCACGCATCCGCATCTCATCGTCTGATTGCTGAAGAGAAAGTTCGGTCTCTTTTTCTCTCAGGCTGTTGAACTCATCCTGCATGAACTCGATATCAGACTTCAGTTTCTCTATGTGAGACTCCATCAGGGCAATCTCTTTTTCAAGAGATGCACGGTCTTCGAGGATGCGCTGTTCGCTGCGCAGCGCTTCGGCCAATGCCTCCTCACAGTCGACCTTTGCCTTTTTTGAGGCAGCCCGCATATCCTGTCCATTGGCAGGACCTGCCAGAACAAATATCAACATCAGTACAAGGCTAATCTTCACGGCACGATCCTTCCTATAGGCATCCTGACTATGTCGATGGTCCGCTCACGACGCGCCATCTCCACGGCCTTGCCTATCTCACGACAATACGCGGAAGGGAGGACTTCCCATCCTTGTGCTGCTTGATCATAGCGCCCTGTCTTTGTGCCGTCCGGGGTCCGACAAAAAAGCGACAGTCGGCCCAGCCTCAGGATATCCGCAAGCACGGACTGCCCATCCAGATCCACGGTATCCTGGTAAACCTCCACGGTGCGCCCGTATTCGGTCTCTACCTGAATGGCCTCCATGACCCTCCGATACTTTTCGGTAACTGGTTTATCCGGCCGTTCCAGGGTCTCCTTGATCGAGGAAAGCCGGGCGCTTCGTTCCTCCGACAAAAATGGTAGGTCCTTTTTGATAAACTCCTCAAGATTCGCCACTACGGATTCCAGGTAGTATTCCAACTCCTCTTTGATCCGGGCCCTTTCTTTGATTCTTCGCTCATACTCTGAAAGCCGGGCCTTCTGGGCGGCAAGGGCCTTTTCGGTCTTGAGTTTGAGCTTTTTAAGGTGGTCTTGATTCGCCTTCAAAGACCGGTAGCGCGCCGTGAGTTCCGTTTTGGTTCCGGCCCATGCATCTTCCTTTTTCTGGGTTTCCTGGCGGACTTCTATTGTCTCCACAACCGTTTCCTGAATCTCGTCCGCCTCTGTCCCTGCCGTGGGCTGCACATACATAGCAGAAATCAGGAAAAGAACAGGCAAGACAAGAATTATATTGTGACATCGTTTATGGCTCATGCAGATCCCCCGAAACAAAAAAACGCAACTTCAGTCCCACGACTCAAGTTGCGCCTTTACTTTCTCCGCGTATTTTAAAATCCTGAGATCGTAAGATAACTCTTAGTAAGTTTTGGTAACCAAAATAATATAGGCTGCTCTATTACATCGAAAACAGATCAACGTCAAGTCCTTTTTGAGGTAGGCAAAAAAATCGAGACAGCTTGGACCGATATGCCAAATCCCTATGGCTCGCCCAAAAACATGGATTGGAGAAGCAGTCGGACCGGCTGCATTTATTGAGATGTTACATAAGAAATGGGTAGCAGTTCACGGTAGAAAAAAACAAAAAGCAGAATTAAGGGACAAGGAGAGGCGATTTATGCCAATAATGTTTTTTGAAGCCATTTTTTGAAAATAACATCCTGAATCATGTATCTTCCGTTTTTTACAATGATCTCTTTTTTCATGAGGCTTGACAGAGCCTTTGTAACCAGGGAGCCGGTTTTCAGATTGACCGATCTCAAAGAGTCAGCGCTAAAAAGATTGGAGCCGTTATTCAGCAGGATCAGCTTTAAGGTTTTTTTCTGATTAATACTCAAGGTTTCCCACAACACGGCATGTTCCAGGCTTCTCTTTTCTATGATCGCGTTTTCTATGTTGTCTGTCATTTCAGAGGAAACACCTTTTTTTACGGGCATCTCCCAAAGGTGAAACAGAAAGTTCTGAATGTACATTGGATGGTTTTCAAATCTTGCCACAATATCCTCTATCAATTCAGATGAAAGATCAATCTTCTTGATACTGAACAGATTCCGAACCCATGGGATGTAATGCTCCGTATCTATTTTTCCCAAAGGGAAACTCTCTGCCAGCTTATAAAACGCACGGTTATTCGAACTAAACATCTCGGTTATCAGGTGTTGCTGACTGCCTGAAAAAATATAGCAGATATCTGAGTGCTGCTGAACAAACGAACGTAATCTCTTTTCAAAACCGGCTTCCGTATAGCAGGCGACCTCCTGGAATTCATCAAACGCAATAACCAGCTTCTGTTTTTGTGAATATTTCAAAAGAATATTCATCAGTTCTTCCAGGACCGCCTTCTCATTGACCGCATCAAAGGATGGTGAAACCAAAGGGCTTCCTGTTACTGAATCCACACTTAGATTGAGCTTGATATTCTTCATGGCTCTGCCTGCTGATTTAAGGAGTCTTCTAAAATCGGATTCCAGTTGACTTAGTCCATGAAAGGTCCTCGTGATAAAATCCTTTTCAGATATCGTCCCATACAAGTCGACGTGCATGCCCCCGATATTGAGACCTGCTTCCCGGATTTCACGAAATGCTTGCTGAATCAATGAACTTTTCCCGTATCTTCTATGGGAATACAACAGCACGTTCTGAGACCCTTTGATGTATTTGAGGAGTTCACGCAACTCTTTTTTCCGGTTGCAGAAAGACTCCCCTGTAACATAGTTGCTGTAGGCAAATGGATTTTTCATGGCTTTGGGAACGGACAATCGATATTACACTAATGTATTTATACCCTTTGGTATAATTAATAATACACATTGAGTGTATTGTCAAGCCATTCTAAGGCGTCAGATAGGAAATGGTCATGCTATTGTGCAATCGGTGTGAGCAAGAAACCTTTCTCTTTTTTCCGGACTTGAAGGCCGAACATCTTTATTGTCNNTTCGCCAGCGGGGATCTCTCAACAACAACAGAACGAAGATGGTGGTCAAATTGGAGTTGTTCGATGACCTTGTCAAGCGTCTCGTTTGCGTCCGGCCCTCCGATCCTTTCTATCAGTTTCTCGAGCGCGAGGTAAGAGCACCTTTGTTCGTGGGCCGCGATGAGTTGCGCCACCGGGTTGTCAGGAGGGATGAGGTCTTTTCTCGCNNGAGCCTGTTCTTTCCGGAAACGGCCTTGATATCTTTCGTGTCCCAGCATTTCAGGACACGGCACTCTACAGGCCTGTTTTCATATATTCTGCATCCTTTTTGGCACTCGTCATAGAAGATACAGGAATACCCCTTTCCCTGTCCCTTGATCTTTATGATCTCTTCAGTCAAGCGCCGATGCGTTCCCTCTGATATTGTCAAATACGGTTTCGCCTTCCCTTATCGTGTAAAGGTCGGATCTCTTGATAATTCCTTTTGCCAGCAAATCTCTGTCCTCAAGGTGAAGCGTGGGGCCTCCTTTGAGACAGCACGTGCCGCACCGGATACAATGCGTGCGGGGCGTTTCCGAATCCTGACGGTTGCCGGAGCTATTGCGGGACGACTCGTGTGATGACTCTGTGTCGGATGGGATCATAATCCGTTTGTGTATCAAAAAGGCAGGCAGGTGTCGAGCCAAAAAGCACCTTGACCCGGGTCAACAGCGCCGCCAAAAAACGGATATTGACCTTTGGAACTCATTTTGGTATAGGTCATCGGACTTCTGTAAAAAAAGAAAGGGTTCTGTATGAAAAATCAAAGGTCAAAGGAGCTTTTTGCCGCAGCCCGCGCCATAATTCCGGGAGGGGTCAACAGTCCTGTACGCGCGTGCAAAGCAGTGGGCGGGTCTCCCCTTTTTATTGACCGTGCGGACGGGGCCTATATCTTTGATGCGGACGGAAATTCGTATATTGATTATGTCTGTTCCTGGGGGCCAATGATACTGGGGCACAGACACCCTGAGGTCATCGCCGCCATCAGGGGAGTCCTGGAGAGAGGAACGAGCTTCGGTGCGCCAACCGATCTGGAGACAAAACTTGCCGAGATGGTGACAGATGCGGTTCCTTCGGTTGAGGCGGTCCGCATGGTCAACTCCGGCACCGAAGCTACCATGAGCGCTGTGCGCCTGGCCCGCGGGTTTACCGGCAGAGATATCATTATCAAGTTTGACGGCTGTTATCACGGCCATTCCGATACCTTACTGGTTGAAGCAGGCTCCGGCGTGGCCACACTCGGCATACCGGGAAGCCCCGGCGTTCCGCAGGGGTGTGTGGAGCAGACAATTTCCCTGCCGTACAATGATATTGGTCCGGTACATGATATGATGTCGCAGAAGGCAGACAAGATAGCGTGTGTCATCGTCGAACCGGTTGCCGGAAATATGGGGCTGGTCCCGCCTAATCCCGGTTTTCTTGAAGACCTGAGGACGGTTACGCAAAACAATGGAATTCTACTCATATTTGACGAGGTGATGACAGGTTTTCGTGTGGCTTATGGCGGCGCTCAAGCGTTGTATGGAATCAAACCGGACCTGACGTGCATGGGGAAAATCATAGGAGGGGGACTTCCTGTAGCGGCTTACGGCGGAAGGCGAGAAATCATGGAAAAGATCGCGCCGAAAGGACCTGTGTATCAGGCGGGCACGCTTTCGGGAAACCCCGTGGCAATGACTGCGGGTATAGCGACGCTAAAGCAACTCCAAAGGCAAGGCTTTTACGAAGAGCTTGAAGAAAAATCGGCTTTGCTCGCAGAAGGGCTTGGAAAGGCGGCGCATGAGACCGGTATACGTGTCACGATCAACAGGGTCGGCTCCATGCTTGGAATCTTTTTTACGGACCGGCCTGTAAACAATTTTTTAAATGCGCAGACGAGCGATCTAAAAAGATTTGCCGGATACTACAACAAGATGTTGGAAAACGGTGTATATTGTGCGCCTTCGCAATATGAAGCCCTTTTTGTTTCAAATGCCCA
>LGVE01182267.1_pt1 | contig 12167 bp, 18 predicted proteins | sample 469871 | NCBI WGS metagenome assembly LGVE01 (sample SAMN03893561, study PRJNA290197) | marine sediment metagenome | material: sediment; isolation source: combined push core samples #3730, #5133, and #5579 collected at Hydrate Ridge | place: Pacific Ocean: Hydrate Ridge | reverse complement strand
AGTATAGTACCATCTTCAAAATGTATTTCATCAAGTATCATTGCACCTATTTCTCCAACTCTATGAATTATAAACTTTATCTTTTTACCAATAATTATATTTTCTATTTGGTCTCTTGTTTTATCCATTCTTTATCCTTTTCTTGCTTTAAGCACCCTAAAACAATTTTTACAAGCATTTCTAAGTGGAGCATTAATTGTCATATGAAAACTTCCATTTTTACTAAATCCTCTTCCACAAATAGGAGCACTTACTCTTCCTTTTGGAATTAAACAAGTTGAGTCTTTTCCTTCTCCAGCTTCATAAACTAAATGTAGTTTTTGCCCTGATTCAATTTGCATATATCTCATTTATTCTCCTCTTCTTCCCTGATTCCGATGAGAAGTTTATAAGCAGCATTTGATTGATCTCTTGGATCAAAGGAAAAGCTGAACTTTTCCAATATTTCAGCCAATTCCCTCAACTCCTCTGCATGTTCACGGGTGGGGGTGGAGTGGATAAACTGAGCATCTTCCCCTGTATCTCCATTAACTCTCCATATCCTCTCTGGCATAGTCATAATCCCAGCCTCTTTCTGTCCCAATGTGCAGTAGCATTTTGCCATCTAACCAAGCCCCTAGAGTGACTATCCTTAGCATCGTACCCTATGACCTTTCTACCACACCTAGGACAATTGGCTTGATCTTCACAAATAGCTACTTCACAACATGCCATGAACATAGTGCTATTTGTCCCACTAGGCTGAATAGGAACTATATGTACAATTATGTCAGGATTAATGTACATCATTCCTCACTTTCGGTGAGATAAGCAAATATTGCTGTTTTTTCGTGTCCATTTACTGCTTCACAGGTTGATGCATCCTCACAAATTCCACACCTTTGACCTGTTTCATGACAATTGAGTACTCGCTCTAAGGACTCCAGCCGATCCCGCCGAACGGTTATCAAGTTGTCCTTTTGGGCTTTATATTGGGAAAGAAGGTTATCTAATTTTCTTGGAGACCATATTATATTACCCTTAAGACATTCTTTCAGTCTTTTTGCTATATCATCAATAAGCATTTCAATCCTTCTCCAATCTTTTACCAAAAATTTTAGTTCTTCTGTACAATTTTCTAAGTTTTTTTCTATATTTTTTATTTTGACTGAATTCTTATTATATGCTGTATTTGTCAAAGCTTCTCTATATTTCTTTGTTTTCATACAACTTTTACAAGTTACTTTTGTTGGGTCTGTTCTCATCTTATCAACCCACTTTTTTCCACAAGAACTATATTTGTCATCATGTCCAAAATGTACTTTAAATTCCCTCATTCTATTTCCTTCCCAACTGTTTCCGGTTTATTCTATCAATAATCTTGTCAATGAATTCCTCACCATCTAAGGCTTTTAATAAGGGTTCTAATTCTGTCATAATTTCTTTTATGGTAATTATTTCTTCTGAATTATATATAAGTTTATCTACATATTTTTCTATTTTTTCATCAATTCCCTCTTGAATTTTTGTTGGACGCATATTACCAAATCTCTCTGGCCAAAAATAATTTCTTTCTAAATCTGTTCCAGTAAGTAGTCTAACTATCAAGTCACCGATTTCAGGCTTTAATTCTGAAATAACTTCAGATTTAAACTTCTCTAACATTTTTTCCAATTTCTTCCTTTTCACAATTTTCTCCTTTCAAAGTTCTACTTAAATATACTACCTATTCCAGTATTGTCAATCATCAACTTTCTCAAACCCAAAAGTTTTCTTTTCCTTTTTCTTCCCATTCTTTCCATTTTCCTCTAATTCCAAAACTAAAAAAGGGCCAACAACACCAGTAGAAAATTCAGCAGCAGCTTCAAGTGCTTTTGTTATTCTTTTTTCAGGTTTTAATTTATAATTTTCTAAAGCATGTAAAGCTCCAAAAGCAAAGTTTTTTCCACAACCACAAGAATGATAGTTTTTAGTATGAATTCCTACATGAAAATCACAATCTACAACATAAAGATTTCCTCTATATCCAACTATAAACATTCCACCATATACTTTACTATCTTCAACAACAATCCAGTCTTTATCCTTAAATAATTTAACTACAGCATCTATAAAGTCTGTACACATATACTCATAGTCACTTTTTTCTGGTGAATGAAATGGAATTTTCAGAGAAAATCGGAGTAACTGACCCATTCTAAAAGAACTTGTATAGCCAAATATCATGTTTTCTTTGATAAATACTTTGGGATCATTTCTAACCCAAATATTGTGTTCATGAACAGCAGCAGAATCAGCACCTATATAAACTACACTATTTTCAATATAACCTACTATACAGGTCATTAGTTCATCACCTCAAATTTGTCCAAATGATTCATCCAAGCACAAGGAGGAACCTGCCAAGTCTCCATTTCAGGAAACAGGTTAATTCCAGTAAGTTCTTCAAATATCTCTGTTGCACCAGTACTACAAACTTCATATTTTTCACCTAATTGTACCCATTTTATATTTAGCCACATACCAAGCAATTGTAACCAATCATACTTTTTATTGTTGTGGTACATCATACAATTATGAATTTTCACAGGATCAGGAATTACTAAGCCCTTATATCTGAGAACATGAGCATAAGGTTGATCTATATTCCATTGTTCTACATTAAAACATTGAGATTTAGGATAAGTCCATTCAAATCCAATAGGAGAGTTCACATTTTCTTTAATAATTTTTATGTGATTTTTCTTATATATACCACCTGAATACTTCCTTTTACTGTAAGATAACATAATATTATCCATAAGTTTACCAAACAAATCATCAGGTTTTTTATAGGATACCAAGAAGTCTAGTGGTTGTAATTCACTGAGTTTCATTTAATTCTCCTTTTCCATCCAGTCTAAACATGCATCTGTATTTTTAAAGAAGCTTTTAGGATATACACAATATCTAGTACATTCTGGCAACATATTTGCAATGTTTTCTTTATCCTGATCAGTTAAGACAGCCATTACAGGTTCCTTTTTCCCATCATATACTTTATCACCAACTTTAACTTTCATTTTTCCTCCTTTTCAAAGTCATAAGTTAACACTTTATGCAACCTTCTGCATTTGAATTGTATGAATCCTTCTTTTCTTCCTTTTAACATTCCTTCTTAACCGGGAAGCTACTGACCTACAACACTTATTTTTATTCAGTGAAAACCACTTTTTCCGGGTTGATTCTTTTCTTATTCCACTTTTAACAACCTTTTTCTCAACAATATCAGTTCTAATCTTCAAATCAGCTTTCATGGCCTTATTCATAGTTTCTTCAGCATTTTTTAGGATTTCACACTCTCCCATAAATATTTGGCCTCTATCAACAAAAGAATTAGCAATTCTCCAGAATTCCCAATAATAGGGAAAAGGTCTGGGAAAGGAATCTGAATAAAAAGTTATTCTACCTTCATAATGAGGTATTTTTTGTGCCCATGTCATAGGCTGCCTTTTACGGATGCTAACTGGCTGAATTTTAGTCAATGTAAATTGTTTCATTGGTTTTCTCCTTCAATTACAGAGTGTAAAATTTGAACAATTCGAGCTAAATCAGAACTTGTAGAAAGTTTACTCAAATAAGGAGGTGGTACTAATATGCAAGCAATATTATAGGATAAAGTTTGTTTCATATGCGACAAAAGCATTTTTATATGAATAGGTATAGGATATTTATAAGAACCTTTATTTATTAGTCTATATAAATTTTTATTAATATTTATTAAAATCTTTTTAGTTATTCTAAAAACCTTTAGTTCTTTATCCAATTTCATATATTCATAACCCTCTTTTAAGCCAAAATCAGTTTTATGTTTTCCTTTTACAGAAACTTGAAAGAGTCTAGGTTTTTCTATATCTGCATGAGCTGGATTCATAATAAGTCCCAATAAAGGATCAGAATAACAATGTAACCATCCTTCTGTGCATAAAAATCCTCTACCTGAAACCTGTTTCCATTCACCTAATTTCCACTGAAAACCCTGATAAGTTTGCATATTTTGGTTTGTAAGTTTGTAAGCTGTATAAATTTTGTCTCTATTTGGAATTAAGTCAAGGTCATTAAAATCTAAAGGTACTCCATCAATTTCCACAATAAAGTCTCCTTTTATAACTGGGTCTTTATCAATTGTTTTAGTTCCCATATTCACACCTTTTCAATTATGTAAATAATACCTTTTACAAACATCCAAATCCACAAAACATATCCAATTAATGCTATTGGAATTGAAGCAAAAAGCTGTCTATAATGATTTCCTTCATCAATTAGAAAAAGAGTAGTAACACTTCCTACAATAGCAGAAGCAATTCCCAAAACAAACAATAGTATTATTTCTAAAAGTCCCATAATTATCTCCTTTTCTTTTCAAGTTTACTCCACCCAATTTCTTCCCAAGGTACAATCTTCATACTTCTTCTTTTTGCAGTTCCTATACTTACAATTGCTGAATCATCATCCCATGAAAGTATGTTCAAATAATTTGTGATATTCCTCTCACTAAAAACTGGTAAATGAAGGTTAATCCCTATATATCTGTCTTTTATAGCTTTAAACAACTTTTCCAAATCAAATTCACCTACTGAATAATACAGGTAATCCACCTCTCCAGTTACTTTAATAACTTTGTTAAAATAGGAATTATCAAGTTGTTTAACCTCAAAGATTTCATCAGATAAAGCCTCAAGTTCAGCATAATCTATTGCCTCAGCTTTAAGGTTGGGATTAGCAGTACAATTTCGCAGGTTATACCAGCAGGGTTGAGCAATTATTTTAGTCATTGGTTTTCTCCTTCAATTTAAGAGATAGGCCATATACACTTTTACCATATTGAATCAATGCATTTAATACTTGTGGTTCTAATGCAATTTTTGTTGTATTATCTTGCCCCCTTAAATCTAACCAGAGTAAATAACCATCAAATGAAGCATACACACCATCACCAAGATACCTATCATTTGTTTCCTTTTCCACTTTATTTCACCTTTCTATTCCTCAGTAAAGTCTGAACCTTGTTTAGAGTCTTTCCAGTTCAGATAAGTAAAACCCTTATATTTCAATATTTTTCTACCATATTTAGGGTGAATTGTACTCCCAACTGGTTGAATAACACAGCCTTCTCTGATATGATTTGCACCTAAAATTGTAGAGTTACCTTCACCCAATTCTTTTATTTTTTCAAATGAATATGGACCTGCATATAAAATAGGAACATAAGGAAGATAATATTCTTCACAAAGAATACCTACCCAATCTGGATTAAGAAACTTTCTATCTACCTTAATATCAATTACAGCAAAACCATATCCTTTTTCAATTCCATAATTTAATTTTTGTATACTTGGACCATATACTTCAGCATATAAAACTACTTGATCTGCTTCATTCACAGTTTTGATAAAATCTAACAACAACCTAACTTTTTCTATTGTTATAAGATATGTGTAAGGATTATCTGCTAAATCTATTTTCTTTTTCTTAAATTTATCATCTGAAGTAACTTTTCCCCTTTCTGTACACTCTCCAATATATCTTTGAACATTGTGAGAACCAGCAACCCATTCTTCTATAGTTTTTATTTTCTTTTTACCAAACAATCTAAGAATCAAACTAATTGGGTCTTTTTTATTTATTTTTGTATCTACCAAAGCTATTCTTACATTACAACCATGAATTTTCTCAGTTACTACAACAGGTTCACCCTCTTCAAACATTCTAGGATAGTTCCTGAGATTTTCAATATCTGTATATTTGTCAAAAAGATGGTGGGTTTTTCTATATTTATCTTTTTTTCTATTAGCTACCCAATTTCCTTGGTGGTGTTTTACTGGTGGAAGATATTTCTCAATACCAAAAAATTCTATGACATTTGTACCTATTTTAGTATTAGTAAGTTCTTTAGGTACATCCACCAGAAATCCATAAGAAGGTTCCTGCCGAAGTTTTACACATTTAACTCTATTGTGCTGTTTACCAGCTAAATACTGCTGAACACCCCACTTTTCAGCCCATTTTTCAGGAATAACTGAATCAACTGGAATAAAAATAGTTTTGTCACCTTGTTTATAGGTATTTTTGGGAATAAGTACTTGCCACCCTAGAATTTCAGCAATTTCAAGTTTATCAGCATTAGGATGGGGTTTAATCTTGTCAATAGTGACAAGAGGTACAATGTGGATACTTGCCATATTTATTTCACCTTTCAGTTAGAGTTAAAACTTATTTCATATTCCAATCATAATAAACTTTCCAATATTGTCAAGTCTATCTATCAAATCATGTAACTATATGATATAAGCTGTGATAAAACATCGGCAATCCCCATGAGCGGGAGGAAGTATCCCAAAATGTGCTAAAGCTTCTGAACTTGCATCCATTGGAACTCTTTCACCATTTGCTAACACAAAATTTCCTTCTTTATCTATTGAATTAATAAAAGGATTAACATCTATCAACTCTTCTGGAGTTGTAGCAGCAATAGCTCTATCTACAGCAGCAGCTAAATGAGCAGTTTCAAATGTTGTACCATCTAAAGCTGCACATCTGGCACATTGTCTAGCATCTGCAAAACCATTCCATGTAACATGAGTAATACCTAATTGTTGGTATTCATAGATTCTACTCCAGTTTCTTGCCCTATTTACAGCAATACTAGCTAAGTTTTGATAGTATAAATCAGCCCTTTTTGGCACAAGTTCCCGAAGAGACTGTTTCATAATCTCTCCAGCATCATAAGTAGATAAACCCATTTCAAGGGCTTCTCTGGCAGCATTAGTCACTACATCAGTAATTATTAGCTTTTTAGCACCATTAGAGGCCCAGAATACTCCCATAGAAGAAAGCTGGTTTAAGGCCAGTTCATCCTTCAGAGTAAAGATGAATTTTTCTGGAACTAACAAACCTGTACTTGCTATGGCTGCCCCTCCCGCTGCTGAGTAAATCCCCTCTAATATAGTTCTTACATCACCTCTAAAAGCATTTGACCAATCTAAGTCAAATTCTCTAGATAGTAAATCTATAACTGATTCTATATTTTTGTCAAGTAACTCAGGTGTTATGTTGGAAGAATACCCAATTTCCATAGCTGCTGCAAATTTGCCACTATTAATAGCAGCAGTAAGAACTTGCTGAAATCTAGCAGTGAAATTACTTGTGAAAACTTTAGTAAGTTCTTCCTCAAAAAACAAAGGATCATCAAGTTCCCACTCTATTTCACCAGACTTGAGAACATTAGCTAGAAAATAGTTTAGTTTACTAGCTTCAGCTTTTAGTAAGGAATTACTAAGTTCTCTTCTATACTTCGTCAACATCTTCTTCAAATTCTGCAAAGAACATTTCCTCAATCTCCTTCAAAGTAGGTGCAGTAGGTTTTTTACCTGTTTTTATAAAGTATTCATGCAAAGTTTGACGAATTCCTACAAGTGCCTTAGTTGTATCATCTGTTACACTTGACACAAAATCACCAGTATTAGGAGCACCAATTATCTGCATTTGGAGCATAACAACTGCAAGACTTATTGGAATATCTGCCCATTCAGCATCAATTTTTTCTAATCCAAGAATATCTCTACAATCATTAGGACTCATTGCACCAGCCCTTGCCCAACCCTGATTAATAAGTGCTTCATCCTTTTGACCCAGAGTTTTAATCTCTTTAAAATGAAGTTGAACCATAAGTTCTGTTTTAGTAGCTTTAGGTCCATCATTTTTCAGAACATAACCTTTTTCCTTTGCAAAGATAGGTAACAAGCTACTATTTATAAACCTGGCTAAACTGTCCTGTTCTGGCTTATAGACACCATTTGCTACTAATTCTCTAAGTGTAAAAGCAGCAGCTCTATTTATGTCACCAGCAGTTCCAAAGAAAATTTCAGCTTGTCCAGAAGCTTCTCTAATTTCTTCTCTGTTACTTGCTCCATATTTGGTAAAACTAGCATCATCCTGTTTACCTACTGTAAGAGGTTCTAGTTTAACTATAGGGTTTTTTGCATTGGGATCATTTTTATTCTTTGCTGAAACTGCAAGAACTAAAACTCTACCAGCATTTTCTTTACCCTTACCTTTACGAACAAACTTTTTAACTCTGCTTACAGTAGCATCATCAAGTGCTCCACCCATAACAAGAATAACCATTCTTGGAGTTGCGTCGTTGTTGAAAAAGTTAACATTATATTCAGCAGCATATCTTGAGCCTAAAACTGCTGGAATACAAGGTGTCCAAGGAGCTATTCCATAATTATTATCATAAAGATTAAATTCTTTATAATGTAACAATTTAGTAGCTCTTTTCTTTGGAGGAATTTCTTCACCTTCTTTGGGTTCCCAAGTATCTACATGTCTATCTTTTTCATCATGGAACATTCTAAAATAAACAGTTTTTCCATTTCGTATATGTAAATATTTATCAGGTTTAGAGTCTTCATCTACACCAATCCATATATACTGTGTAGGAGCATAGTCAATTAGTCCCAAATCACCTTTAGCTGTTTTTCTAAGTTCCCAATAACCATCACCCAAACCCCATTTTGAAGCAACAAGCATTGCACATAAATCCATAAAACTAACTTCTGGAACATTTGCCTTATTCTCTAACCAATCAATAAGTTCAGTTGTTTGTTTCTCAAAAAGTTCAATTTCTTTTTCAGATAAATCAGCTTTTCTTCTACGTCTGGTCGGAACTGTCTCATAGCCTGTTCTTACTATATTTGTTGCATATGTTTTTATACTGGATTTTAGTCGTTGATTCATTTCAGTTAATTCGGCTAATCTTTCCTGGTCATAAGGTTTTTCAAGATATTTCCCAGAAGCCATAACTTCAATTTGTTGTGAAGCAGGTACATTTCTTCCAGGTATAGGAAATGCTTTCTTTTTACCTTTACTTTTTTTCCAATCACGAATATTAGTTTTCCAAGTATTTACAGCTTTTCGCTGTTTATCATAACTTTCTTCAATTTTTCTAATAGAAAATTCTTTAAGAATTTGGGATTCATCCCAACTTCCATAAACTTCTGCATCTGAAGAGTGTTCTATTGCCATTTTTTCTCCTTAAAAAATTTGTGCACTACTCATTTTATCTGCTCCTCCTTCAACTGGTAATAAGGAAATTATACTGCCAGCTTTGTGAGGAAATTGTATTCCACATACATTTATAAACTTATTACCAATTTTACCATCATACTCAAATATATCCTGTTCAATTTGAGCTTTTCCCATATAAGGAAAGGTGCCAATCATTCCATCAGCTACTAATTCTATTTCCCTTACATAAGATTCAATACTTTTATTCAGGATTCCTGTAGCATTATCCCACACATCATCTTCAGGTGGATCATAACTTGCAAATTCCATACAATCAAAGGAAACACCTGCCCAACAATCGGATAAATCTTTGCTTCCATGTTTAGGGTGATCATAGGTTTTTCCAGCTCTTTCAAGATTTTTTAATTCTTTTAAAGCTGTGGGATAGTTATAATAGTCTACTCGTTTTTCTCTAATTGCTTGTAATAAAGCATCATAAGCTACTGTATCTCTATCTACACTAAGAACTTCAGTTCTAAATCCACTTAATTTTAGTGCTTGAAGTGCCTGTATACTCTGATTTGAATCAGCAGTAATTAATCCAAAATGAAAGTGTTTAATTTCATGTAAGTAGGTAATCCACTGAATAATGTGGTTAATTTGTACTGGGTTTTCCATAGAACCTTGGAACCTTAGAAACAAATCAATGTAAATTAATGCGTTGTTATACTTGTCTAGTCCATAAGGATGTCCAATACATAAACCAGCAGCATCACCCACTGTTTTTTCACCATATCCACCAAGGTCAAAATGAGCTACATGCCAGAATTTTCCCTGTCTTTTAAACCAAGATTGGAGATATTCCTCAATTGGCCAAGGGTAAATACCTGGTTTAAGTGGGTTTTGTCTGTTTCTATTAATATTTATATCTACAATAGCAGGATCAGCTAGGACTCTTCCAACTGCATCAGTAGGTATTCCAGCATAATCTCTTACAGCAATTTCAGGAGTAGTTTTAAACACATCATAGTATTTTATAGGAACAGCTATTACACCTGGAACTCTTTTTAATTTTTCTTGAACTATTTTTAATTTAAGAACATGAAAATAGAAATGAGGATATTTATCTGTTCCATCTCTATTCTTTTTTTCAGGATCAAATTCAGGCATTTTAGCAGCCCAAATTGAGCGTCTTCTAACAATGTATATATCTTCTCGATCTTTCATATCTTCAGAATGACGTTCAAGGAAATCAGCTTTATGTTCAGGGTTTCCAGCAGTCATTAACAATCCATTATCCTCAAATCGAGAACAAATTCTAGCTTTTAATGCAGAATATAGAATTTCAGCTTGATCTCTTTCTCTGTCTTTATCTATAGTTCTATCATGAGCAACTTCAAATTTTGTAACTTCATCCATATCACCTATCCAAACATTATAGCCAAGTGCCCCATACTCAGATGAAGAACCAGGCAATATATGAATACGTTTGTATATTTTTTGTGGATCGAAGTTTCTTCTATTTTTAGGGAATTCATCAAATTCTAATCTACTTGTTACATCAGGAGTTGGAAGATAGTGTTCTAAAAACCAAGGACTATTCATTATCATTGCATTCACATCTGAAAATACAACATCTTTAGCATTGGTTTCAGTACGGGAAATTAACAAGATAGCTGTTTTTTTGTCACTAGATAAGCTACAACCCAGTTTATTCATATATTTTAAAGGATTGTGTAAACATAACCATTTATAGGTAGCATATGTAGCACATAAACCCAATCGTGTAGTTTTCCCAGTCCCAATAGCTTCTGAGAAATATGCTTCTCTTTTAACAGATGGAACTTTATAGGCATCAGTTCCCCAAATAGATACAAGATCATCCATAACACACTGCCAACAACCACCACCATTAGGATTAAATTTAAAATCCATATAATAAGGGTCTTCAACAAATTGAATAATATTGACAGGTTCAAAATCCCAAGTTTTTCCTGTTTCAAAAGCATTCACTCTTTTTTCTAATGCATCTATAGCATCATCTATAGTAATTATTAATTTTTCAGGTTTTTTATTAATCACTTCTTGATCTCCTGGAAGGTTTTGTAGCAAGTGTATCAAGTTCTTCTAATTGTTGTTTTGCTGTATTTTCAGGAATAACTTCATATTCCACAGAAACAATTTCTTTTGGTTCCCCATAAAGTTTTTTATATATGTGATCTAAACCTTCTTCAATTACAGGCCATTCTTTTTGAATGTCTTTCATTGTTTTTACTATAGTTACCATATCTATTTCAGAATAGCCACATTTTCTCATAGCATAGAAAAACATTTCCTGAAAAGCTGATAACTGAGCTGCATGTGTAGTGATAGCAATATACTTAGAACGTTCCTTGCTTTCCACTATCTTCTGATTATCCACCATTTGAGAGATTAAAGATTTATTTGCTTTTTGAAGTTCAATTAATATATTTACTCTACTTACTTTAGCTTCCAATCGTTTTACATAATTTAATAGTTTTTCTTGTGCAGTAGCGTCAGCTTTAGTTTTTATAGGTGTATTTGTTATATAATCTTCAATAAGTTCTTCATTTTTTTCTTTATTCTCTGACTCAATTAGCTCATTTTCTAATCTACTACAAATACTCCATCCATAAGCTATAGCTCGTCTTGCATCATCTACAGGAAATTTACTAAAATCTCCATATGATTCAATCTGCTTTAAAATTTTCTGGCTCTCAGTTTTGAAATTTTTTCTAATTTCTTTTTTATCCTCAGATAATTTTTTATTCATTATTAACCTTTTCTACTACACTAAATTCTTCAAACCACTCATAAAAATCTTTTTCTGTAAAATTCATAGTTCCATATAATCTGTGAAAAGCATTAGGATTATCTGTTTTAATTCCTAAATGCCATTCTTCATTAAGAACTATGACATTGTTTTCATCCCAAAGTTCTTTACACTCCTTAGCCTGTTTTTTAGTAGTTATATTATTTTCTTCTAATATTTTAGCAAAGCTTTTAATGTGATGTACTTGTAAATTCCCACCTATTTCTTTAGAAATTTGACAAGTATAATTAACTTTTTTAAAAATTTTCTGAACAAAATTTTTATATTCTTTAGATTGTCTAAT
>LGVE01016011.1_pt1 | contig 12171 bp, 12 predicted proteins | sample 469871 | NCBI WGS metagenome assembly LGVE01 (sample SAMN03893561, study PRJNA290197) | marine sediment metagenome | material: sediment; isolation source: combined push core samples #3730, #5133, and #5579 collected at Hydrate Ridge | place: Pacific Ocean: Hydrate Ridge | reverse complement strand
TAATGTATAATGGTAGTGTATTTTGTATAATGTATATGATAGGGGTAGTTAGATGCATCAAAAGTATAAATCAAGGGCGAAGATTAATTTGTCTCTCGATGTAAAGGGAAAAATGAAAAACGGGTATCATGAAGTCGATATGATTATGCAAAAAATCGATCTTTATGATGAAATATATATGAAAATAATTCCTAAAGGAATTAAGATTGAATCAAATTGCATTTATTTGCCGACGAATTCGAGGATNNCCGAGTTGATGATTGATAAGTTTAAATTAAAATCCGGTGTATATATATATATTGAAAAAAATATTCCAATAGCGGCTGGTCTGGCGGGTGGAAGCACAAATGCTGCAACAGTAATTCAAGGTATCAATGAAATGTTTAGAATTGGCCTATCTCAAAAGGATATGATGAGATTAGGAGCTGATTTAGGGGCCGATGTTCCATTTTGTTTCATGTCTGGAGCTGCTAGAGCTGAGGGGATTGGAGAAAAATTAACTCCTATAAAAGGGTTGAATGATATTTGGGTTGTAGTGACAAAACCAAATTTATCTGTATCAACTATGGAAGTGTATAATAATTTAGTTCCAAATGACTATAAGATTCATCCTGATATTGAAGGGATGATAAAGGCTTTAGAAGATGAAAATATTTATATGATTTCTGAAAAGTTGGGGAATGTATTGGAAAATGTAACTTTTAGATTGTATCCAATTGTAGAAAAAGATAAAAAATTAATGAAATCTTTTGGTGCAAAGGGTGTCTTGATGAGTGGCAGTGGTCCTTCGATATTTGGGCTGTTTACAAAGTTGGATCATGCTAAAGCGGCATATAAAAATTTTAGCAAGCTTAATCGACAAACATTTTTAGTAAAATCATATAATGGGGTGGATAAAAATGAATCAGTATAAATCATTGGGAGAAGTAGTATTTGAGTATTTAAGGGACGAAATAATGATTGGGAAAATAAAACCTGGTCAAAGGTTGATGGAAAATACTATTGCAGAGAGATTAGGTGTATCTAGACANNTAATTTATAACTATGGTTCCGAGAAAAGGTGCGTATGTCACTAAGGTAAGCATTAAAGAGATATTAGATGTTTTAGAAATACGAAGAGTCTTGGAAGGGTTTGCAGCCAATTTAGCATCTCAGAGAATGAATGCTGGCGAAAAAAAGGAATTAAGAAAATCATACGAAAAATTTGAAAACTATATGGAAAATTTAGATGTTAAAGGAATGATTAAAAAAGATAGAGAATTTCATGACTTGATATTTAAATCAACTAGAAATGAGAGACTTATTACTCTTGTTAAAGAACTTCATGAACAATTTCATCGTTTTAGATTGATATATTTCAATGAGGCTTCGTCTTATAAAAATATTCAAAATTGGCATGCTTTGATTCTAGAAGCTATAGAAAATGGGAATGCTGATGAAGCGAAGAAACATGCTGAAGATCATGTGGTTGAAATAGAAAAATCGGTGATTGCCTGGGCTGAAAGTGAGGAAGATTTTGATGAAAAAAATTAATGTCGGTCTAATATTTGGTGGACAATCGGAAGAACATGAAATTTCAATAATGACAGCAAGAGAAATTGTAAAGGCTATCGATAAAAACAAATATGAGATTTTTCTTTTTGGTATAGATAGAAATGGATATTGGGAAACAATCGATGAGATTGAAGACGATTTAAAGACTTTGAAATTTGACGATAAAAACAATAAAATTCCTGGTTTGATTATGGAAAAATTACAAAATGGTATTGATATTGTTTTTCCACTTCTTCATGGACCTTACGGTGAAGATGGAAAAATTCAAGGTTTGTTTGATATGCTAGGTATTCCTTTTGCAGGATGTAGTTTAGTAGCTTCAGCACTTTGCATGGATAAAGATTATACAAAGAAATTGCTTCAAAGAATTAGCGTGCCAGTGACAAAATCATTTACTGTAATTAGACATCAATCCGTTGATTTCGATATGATTGAAAAGGAACTAGGATATCCGATGTTTGTTAAACCGGTAAATTTGGGTTCTAGTATTGGTATCTCCAAGGTTAAAAATATTAATGAGTTAAAAAAAGGTGTTAAAGAATCTTTTTCATATGACAACAAAATAATCATTGAAGAGGGAATAAATGCAAGAGAACTCGAATGTGCAGTTTTAGGAAATGATACTCCAAAAGCATCGGTAGTTGGAGAAATAATTCCTTCTCATGAATTTTATGATTATGAAGCTAAATATTTTGATGGTGGTAAATCAAAATTAATAATACCTGCTGAAATAACAGAGATGCAAGTAAAAGAAATTAAAGAGTATGCAATAAAAGCATATGTCGAACTTGGATGTAGTGGTCTTAGTCGAATAGATTTTTTTCTTGATAAAGAGACAGGAAAGATTTATTTAAATGAAATAAACACTATGCCGGGGTTTACACCTATTAGTATGTATCCTAGACTATGGAAATTTGAGGGTGTAGAATATGCTACGCTATTAGATCAACTAATACAATTAGGTTTAAAGGATTGATTATGATGATAAAAAAAATGGTCAAAATTACAGCCTCTATACGTCCGGTGGAAGGTGAAGAAGATAGAATTGAATTCACCACTGAAGGAGAGTATCAAAAAAACGATGATGTTATAACTATTATGTATGAAGAGTCTGAGATTTCAGGAATGAAAGGTAGTTTGACTACTTTAGAAGTCAAGGATGAATTGATTGTTATGAGACGAGAGGGTATGGCTTCTTCTGAAATGATGTTTGAAGAAGGAAAGAGATATGAATCTGATTATTCAACTCCATATGGTGTTTTTAAGGTTGAGTTATTAACAAAGAAATTAGAGAGTGATTTTAATAAAGAAGGAAGTGGAATTATCACTATTGAATATGATATGAGCATCAGAGGTTTATCTGAGAGTTATAATCGTTTGATAGTGGAGGTGTTTTAGTGAGAACTATCATAAAAAATATAGTTTTGAAAACATTTGATATTGATTGGGATGATTTTGACATATTATTTAACGACGAAGCCAGATTTGGAGTGTTTTCTACAAATGTGGCTTTTAAATTATCTAAAGTGTTGAAAATGTCGCCTGACGATATTAGCGAGAAGTTAGTAAAAAATAATGAGAACGATTTGTATAGTGCTAAATCATATAATGGATATATCAATTTTTATTTACCTGAAAATATTATTATCAAGTCTTATTTAAAAGAAGGTACTTTTAAATTAAATGATTGTAATGAAAAAGAATATTTTATCTATAGAATTCATTTTTTAATAAAAAGGTTAGAAAGTGAATGTGCTTTACTTGATGAAATTCAGTTTGATGAAATCTTTGTTAGATTTTTTGTTCAAGGTAAAATATGCAAAGGAATAGATTCTTTTTTAAAATATGATAGAAAAACGGTGTATACATGCTTATCCGATTATGAAAAAAATAAAATTTTCACAATCATTAACCATATTGTTGACAAAATCGATGAAAGCGCTTAAAATTGGGCATATAAGACGAAAATTTGGCGGTGGGTATGATGAAAGTTTTTCAATGGGAAACCATACAGAAAATAACTGAATATATCAGCGATGGACTACAAATTGTGGATTATGAAGGAAAACTAATTTTTTGTAATAGAAAATCTGCTATGCTAGATGACATCGATATAATGGATTCATTAGGGAAACACATTACCGAAATTTATCCTTCATTAGATGAAAGCAATAGCACGATATTAAAAGTATTAAAAACCGGTGAGCCTATCCTTAACTTGGAACAAAGGTATACAACATATCTAGGCAATGAAATAAATACAGTCAATTCAACTATTCCATTACACGATTCAAGGGGAAAGATTATTGGTGCTGTTGAGATTTCCAAGAATATCACCGATATGAAAAAATTATCCGAACAGGTTGTAGATTTGCAAAAGGTTGTTTTAGGATCGGAAGAACGGTTTACAGAAGATAAACCGTTATATAAATTTGAAGATATTATCACTGAAGATCCACGTACGATAAAGATGATTTCTAGAGCCATGAAGGCGGCTATGACAGATGCTTCTGTCCTAGTTGTTGGAGATACTGGAACCGGCAAGGAACTTCTAGTTCAGGCTATTCACAATAGCAGCAATAGAAATAATAAACCTTTTATCGTTCAAAACTGTGCTTCTCTTCCAGAAAGTTTGCTAGAGGGTATATTATTCGGCACATTAAAAGGCGGCTTCACTGGCAGTATCAACCGCCCTGGACTGTTTGAAATTGCTAATGACGGAACTCTGTTTTTGGATGAAATAAATTCTATGCCAAATCAACTTCAGACAAAGATATTAAGAGTGATTCAGGATGGTAAATTTAGAAGAATAGGTGATACGAGAATTAGAGAAGCGAATGTAAGGATAATTGCAGCTGTTAATGAAGATCCTTTTGAAGCGATTGAAAAGGGGAATCTAAGGAGAGATTTATTCTATAGGCTTAATACAATTACTTTGAATCTAAATCGTCTTACTGAGAGAAATGGTGATATTGAGGTTCTTACTAAGTATTTTGTTAATAAATTCAATAAAAAGTATTTTAGAAATGTGAAGGGAATTACAAAAGAGGTCACAGAGATTTTCGATAATTTTTCATGGATGGGAAATGTTAGAGAACTTGAACATGTAATCGAGGGAGCCATAAGCTTGATAGAAGGAGAATGGATTACTATTTATGATATTCCGGAATATCTAAAAGGGAATAAGAAGCGCATTGATAATAGTGATTTAAACTTAAGAAAAAGATTATCAGTATTAGAAGTCGAACTAATAGAAGAGGCGATGAAGGTGTCGAACGGGAATATTTCAAAAGCGTCTTTGCTGCTAAATATCCCAAGACAAACACTACAATATAAATTGAAAAAGGGTGGTGCCAAAAACTAGGCACTACTCTTGTTTTTTTTGTATTAAAACAGCCTATAGCTAATAGTTTTTATGGCACGATAATTGCATTAATAATTAATGATAAAAAATTATGGAGGTGCTTCATGAATAAGGGATGTAAATTCGGTACACATAGAGTTATTGAGCCAAAGGGCGCACTACCTCAACCGGCAAAGAGAATTGACAACACTATGGAGATTTATGACAACGAAATTTTAATTGATGTTAAAACACTTAATATCGATTCAGCAAGCTTTACACAGATTAAAGGCGAAGCAAATGGAGATATTGAAAAGATAAAATCTATCATGATGAATATCGTTAAGGAAAAAGGTAAACATCAAAATCCTGTTACTGGATCTGGCGGAATGTTGATAGGAACTGTTAAGGAAATTGGAGACGCTATAAAAGAAACAACTGATTTAAAAGTTGGCGACAAGATTGCCACTTTGGTTTCTCTTTCATTGACACCACTTGTAATAGAAGAGATTTTAGAAGTTAGAATAGATATCGATCAAGTTGATATTAAAGGACAAGCGATATTGTTTGAATCTGGAATTTATTCAAAGATTCCAACTGATATTCCGGAAAACCTTGCATTATCTGTACTTGATGTTGCAGGTGCTCCAGCTCAAACAATGAAATATGTTAAAGAGGGAGACACAGTTTTAGTTATCGGCGGCGCAGGAAAATCGGGTATGCTTTGTTTATATGAAGCAAAGAAATTAGCTGGACCTAATGGTAAGGTTATTTGCTTGGCTCATAGCGAAAGAAGCATAGGAAATGTTAAAAAAGCAAATTTAGCTGATGAAATTATTATTGCCGATGCTACAAAACCGGTAGAAGTTTATGGCATGATAAGCGATGTTACTAATGGGGAAATGGCTGATGTTACAATTAACTGTGTAAACGTGGACAACACAGAGATGACAAGTATTTTATCTACTAAGGATGACGGATTGATTTACTTCTTCTCTATGGCGACAAGCTTCACTAAAGCTGCTTTGGGAGCTGAAGGTGTTGGAATGGACACTACTATGATTATCGGAAATGGCTACACTAAGGGCCACGCAGAAGTAGCACTTCAAATTATGCGCGATAGTGAAGTGTTAAGAGAAATTTATACTGAATTATATGCTTAGGAGGCGTAAAAAATGAGACATTTTTCAGAAGTAGAACTTTATAAAAATGTGAAACAAGAAGAGTGGGATAGTTGGGAATGGCAAGTTAGAAATAGAATCGTCGATGTAGAAACTCTAAAAAAAGTAGCAAATATTACTGATGTAGAAGAAGATGGAATCAATAAGACATTAGAAATGTTAAGAATGGGCATTACGCCGTATTATGCATTGTTAATGGATGAAAATGATCCGAAATGTCCAGTGAGAATGCAAGCAGTACCTACAATTTATGAAACTCATAAGGCGGCTTCAGATATGGATGATCCACTTCATGAAGACGAAGATTCTCCTACTCCAGGATTGACTCATCGTTATCCTGATAGAGTATTGCTTCTTATTACCGATCAATGTTCTATGTATTGTAGACACTGTACAAGAAGACGTTTTGCAGGTCAAAACGACACAGGAGCGCCTGTAGATAAAATCGATGCAGCAATTGAGTATATCAGAAATACACCACAAGTAAGAGACGTACTTCTTTCTGGTGGAGATGCATTGTTGGTATCTGATGAGAGATTAGAATATATAATCAGCAAGCTAAGAGCTATCGAGCATGTTGAAATAATAAGAATTGGTACAAGAGTGCCTGTTGTTATGCCTCAAAGAATTACTCCTGAGCTTGTAAATATGCTTAAAAAGTATCATCCAATTTGGTTGAATACACACTTTAATCACTCAAAAGAAATTACTCCTGAATCTAAAAAAGCGATTGCTTTATTAGCTGATGCTGGAGTTCCTCTAGGAAACCAATCGGTTCTTTTAAGAGGAATCAATGACAGTGTTTCTGTAATGAGAAAATTAGTTCATGATTTAGTAAAAATAAGAGTTAGACCATACTATATTTATCAATGTGATTTATCTGTCGGTATCGAGCACTTTAGAACTTCAGTATCTAAAGGTATTGAAATCATTGAAGGTTTAAGGGGTCATACATCTGGTTTTGCAGTACCTACTTTCGTTGTAGATGCTCCAGGTGGTGGAGGAAAGATTCCTGTAATGCCAAATTACGTTCTTTCTCAATCACCAAATAGAGTTATTCTTAGAAACTACGAAGGAGTTATAACAACTTACACTGAGCCGACTGATTATGTTCCGATGGAAGATGATGTTAAAGCTGAAGGCGTTTTAGAACTTCTTAAAGGTGGAAAGATCGCTATTGAGCCAAACGAATTGGAAAGACATAAAAGAAATGTTCACGAGGAGTAAAAAATGATATTAATTGATCAACTCATTGGAAAATATAATACGATTTCTCTTATAGGAATGGTTAAAAATGCAGGTAAAACTACATTGCTAAATGAGTTGATCGATCAAGCATACTGGGGAAAAACAATTCTAGGATTAACTTCTATAGGCTATGATGGAGAGAAAACGGATTCGGTAACTAATACTCCAAAACCAACTATAGAAGTTTTCCCAGGAACTTTAGTGGCAACAGCTCAGAGTCTTCTTAATAGAGAACATCTAAGATACGAAGTGTTGGAAGTCACAGATTTAACAACTGTTTTTGGACCGATAGTCATTGTGCGTATGAGAAATCATGTGGAAGTTGAGTTGATTGGACCAAGAAGCAATCATGGAATTGAGAAAGTAAGTAGGATTATGAAAAATTGGGGAGCTGAACTTGTGCTCATTGATGGTGCGCTTGATAGAGTCAGCAGTGCATCACCTGCTTTGGCAGATGGTGTTTTTCTATCGACTGGGGCGGCGCTTTCTAGAGATATGAACCAAGTTGTCAACCAAACCTTGCACAGGATTAATCTTTTACGACTAAAAAGTGTTACAACAAATTTAAGCGATTTTAAGCTTCTTAAGGAAAACAATCAGATAGGGATTATGGATGACAAAGGGCAGATTGATGTTATTCATTTAAAAACTGGTATAAACGCGGGAAGTGAGTTAAAGAATCACTTGAAGAATAATTCGAAGTATATATTTTTTCCTGGAGCAGTTACTTACAGCACATTAAAGGACGTTGTAGATTTGACTCATGGCAAAGTTGGTGTTGTGGTTTCTGATGGAAGCAAGTTGTTTGTCGAGAGGGATAATTATCATGAACTACTTGCAAAAGGACTCAAGATATTTGTGTTGGATGAAATTAATTTAATAGGAGTTTCTATTAATCCTTTTTCGCCAAAAGGGTATTACTTTGACAGTGGAATATTAAAACAAAGATTAATGGAAAAAGTTAAAGACTTAAAAGTAATTAATGTTTTTGAATCATAGGGGGTAATATGTTTTTTAGATTTTCCACAGATGAGAAACTTGATATTGATTATATTCTTGATAAGATCAATATTTCAAGTGTGTATGGCAAGAGTAGAAAAGTTGATATTAAACCCTACTTTGATAAGGATGCTTTAGAATCCGAGTATGATCTTATGGACCTTGTAATTGAGAACCTTTTAAAGCATAAATTGACCTTTACTAAGGTAAGAAATGTTTTAAAAGACATAAAAGAGATTAGAGGGACGATAAATCGATTGGAAGATGGGGTGGTTTTATCGGAGGTTGAATTTTTTGAACTTAAAAAATTTGCTTTTGGAGTTAGATTGTTAAATAATCTATTGCNNGAATAATCTATTGCTTCCACTAAAGAACTTAATGGATATATTGCCGAAGAGATTACTTGATGTAGAAAAAATATTAGATCCTAAAGATGATAAGATTCCAACTTTTTATATCTATGATAATTATTCTTTGGTTTTGAAAGAGACAAGAGAAGAAATTGAAAAGTTGAATAAGGATATCGAAAATGAAAAAAAAGTTTTATTTAGCACTTTATCAAAGAAATATGATTTGAAGATTAGACCAAATGGTGAAATAAGAATTTCAAAATCAAATTCACATTATGAAGAGATTGTTCAAGATGACAATTTTGCCTATTTATCCGAAAACTACGGGTTGGTGGTATTTACAATTAACCTGAATCACGGTTATAGTGAGTGGATGAAAAAACTTAATGAGTTGAAGGAAATAGAACAAAGTGAAGAGGAAAAAGTCAAGATTGATTTAAGTAATCAATTAAAGTCATATATTTTATTATTTCTTGAAAATATCGATAGGATAGGACATCTGGATTTTATCTTAGGAAAAGCAAGTTTTGCCATAGCTTATAATTTAATCAGACCGGAAGTAACTATGGGTGATGCTTTTGAGATAGAAGAAGGCATTAATATTCCGATAGCGGATAGATTGAGAAGAGAAGGATTGGAATACACTCCTATTGATATTTGTTTGACAAGAGGGGCCAGTGTAATAACGGGGTCGAATATGGGCGGAAAAACCGTAAGCCTTAAATTGATGGGACAAATAGCAGCAATGGCTCAACATGGATTATTTGTGCCTGCTAAAAGGGTGAAATTTCCTTTGAGAGATTATATTTATATCTCAGTGGGAGATACTCAGGATATGTCATTAGGACTTAGCTCGTTTGCGGGTGAGATGGTTGCACTTTCTGAAATTATCAATCAATCTGATAAAAGAGGATTAATCCTCGTGGATGAGCTTTCAAGAGGAACGAATCCACAAGAAGGCTATGCGATTTCTAGAAGTATCACTGATTATTTGAATGATTCAAATTCCATTTGTGTGTTTACTTCTCACTTTGATGGAATAACAAGGGGAAAAGTTCACTATCAAGTTAGAGGACTAAAGAATATAGATTTTGATAGCATGATTGAAGGGCAATCGGTTATTGAGAATTTACATCATCAAATGGATTTCACTCTTGAAAGAGTTGATGATAAGGAACAAGTACCTAAAGAGGCTATCCCGATTGCACAGATGTTGGGATTGAATGAGAAAATTATTTTTAGAGCAAAAGAGTATTTATTACAAAAGCAGAAAGGAGGCAATAATAATGAGTAAATTAAATTTAGATTTTAAACTAGCGGAAGAAGCAAGAGATTCAGCTAAGAATATTGCTATAAATATTCAAGAATTTATCGAACAACATACTACTGTAACTGTAGAGAGAACAATACAGAGATTAATCGGTGTTGATGGCGTCGATGAAATAGATAGACCACTTCCGAATATAGTTGTTGAAAAACTGAAAAATCAAGGAAAGCTTTCATTGGGAATCTCATATTTTATGGGTAATGCCATGGCTTATACAGGTAAATCGGCTCAAGAGATTGCCGAACTAGTAAGCAAGGAAGAACTTGATTTATTTACTATACCAACTCAGGATTTTGATAAGGTACAGGAAAAAATCAATGGAATTGCTATAGAAGCAGTTAAAAAAATTAAAGCAAATAGAGAAACTAGAGATAAGTATTTAACAGACCTTGGGGAGGGTCCGAAGCCTTATCTATATGTAATTGTTGCAACAGGAAATATCTACGAGGATGTCAACCAGGCAAAGGCTGCTGCGAGACAAGGTGCAGATATTATTGCAGTAATTAGATCTACAGCTCAGAGTTTATTGGATTATGTGCCATATGGTCCAACAACTGAAGGCTTTGGAGGAACTTTTGCAACTCAAGAAAACTTCAAAATCATGCGTAAAGCGCTAGATGAGGTTGGAGAAGAAGTTGGGAAATATATTCGTTTAGTCAACTATGCATCGGGGTTATGTATGCCTGAGATAGCAGCTATGGGGGCTCTTGAAAGACTAGATATAATGCTTAATGATGCTCTTTATGGAATTCTGTTTAGAGATATCAATATGCAAAGAACTCTTGTAGATCAATTTTTCTCAAGAGTTATCAATGGTTTTGCAGGAATCATCATAAATACTGGTGAGGATAATTACCTTACAACATCAGATGCAGTTGAAGAAGCACATACAGTACTGGCTTCACAATTTATTAATGAGCAATTTGCTCTTTTGGCAGGACTAAAAGAAGAGCAAATGGGGCTTGGTCATGCTTTTGAAATGGATCCATCTATAGAAAATGGATTTTTACTTGAATTGGCGCAGGCTCAAATGGCAAGAGAAATCTTTCCGAATGCTCCGCTTAAATATATGCCGCCGACAAAGCATAAGACAGGAAATATATTTAAAGGCCATATACAAGACGCGCTTTTCAATATGATAGCAATAACTACAAATCAAGGCATTCAGCTTCTTGGTATGTTGACTGAAGCTATTCATACACCGTTGTTGCAAGATAGAGCCTTATCTATTGAGAATGCTAAATATGTATTTAATAATATGAGAAACCTTGGAGATGAAATCGAGTTCAAAGAAAACGGAATCATTCAAAAAAGAGCTCAAGGTGTTTTAAAAGAGGCTGCTGTTATGCTTAAAAACATCGAAAATGAAGGGTTGATGGAAACAATCGAAGCAGGGAAATTTGCTGGAGTGAAAAGAGCGAAAACCGGTGGAAAGGGACTTGATGGAGTCGTGGTTAAGGATGAAATGTACTTCAATCCATTTATCGAGTTGATGCTTGGGGGTGAATATCGTGACTAATGTAGATTTGACAAGGGTTAAACCATACGGAGATACGTTGAATGACGGTAAAATGCAATTTAGTTTCACGTTGCCTGTTCAATATTGTGAGGAAGCTAAAGAAGCTGGAAAACAATTGCTGATTAAAATGGGCATCAATGATCCCGAAATTGTTCATGCAGAAGACCTTGGAAAAGGATATACACTTATAGTTGCATATGGTATTTGCTCTCATACTGTTGATTTTTCTTCAATCGAAGTACCGAAGGTAGATACCGATATGATGGATAAGTACGGAGTTGAAGCATTTATCAAAGAACATATAAAAAGAGATGTAGTCATAGTTGGTGCTACTACAGGAACTGATGCACATACTGTTGGAATAGATGCCATTATGAATATGAAAGGATATCATGGACATTATGGACTTGAGAGATACAAAGGTATGGTTGCAGTCAATATGGGTGCACAAGTGCCTAATGAGGAACTTTTAGCTAAGGCTATAGAACTGAACGCAGATGCAATCATAGTGTCTCAGATAGTTACTCAAAAGGATGTTCATATTCCTAACTTGACAAATTTAATCGAACTTATCGAAGCGGAAGGTTTAAGAGATAGATTGATCACTGTTGCAGGTGGTCCGAGAATCAATCATGAACTTGCAATAGAAC
>LGVE01181383.1_pt1 | contig 12177 bp, 10 predicted proteins | sample 469871 | NCBI WGS metagenome assembly LGVE01 (sample SAMN03893561, study PRJNA290197) | marine sediment metagenome | material: sediment; isolation source: combined push core samples #3730, #5133, and #5579 collected at Hydrate Ridge | place: Pacific Ocean: Hydrate Ridge | reverse complement strand
CGTTATTATCCTAACAGTAAAAAACTAGATTATACTTTTCATACTTTTAAGGTTAATAAAGACATAGTTAATTTTAAGTATGATGTTTATTTAGATGCTTGGATTGTTTTTGCAAACAAAGAAATAGTTTTTAATTGTTATACTACCCCAGGGGAAGAGTATATTGATGAAAGAGGTCAACTTAAAAAATTAAACAACTATACTGAGTTTAATGCACTAGCAAATGCTAAAATTAAAGATACATATAAAAGCCTGTTAAAAGAGTTGCAAAAAGAATACGACGCACAACAAGAAAAGGGTGCAGTTCGTAAACTGAGGTCTAAAACAAATGGTGTTATATCGGCTAATGACATAGAAGGATACTGGACTAAAAGATTAACCAAACAAGAAAAGATGAAGTTTTTTGAAAGTAGTAAAAAGCAAATTGTGCCAGAGGCATTAGATGTAAACGATTACTTTAAAGTTTGTAAAATTCATTATGAAGTTAGCAATAAGCAGGGCGATAATCTTTTTATAGATGGAACACCAAAGGAGTGTTATTTAAAAAACAGCGATGGTAGATATGATGAATTTGACACCGTTGAAACAAAAGAGGACTTAGTAAACTGGCTTGATCAAACAGGAAAATATAAAGACAGATGGCAGGGTGGACATCCAACCGAAATTAAAAGAAGTAGAACATACTTAAATTTTTCTGTAAAAGAAGGTAAGGGACACTTTGTTTTATCGGGACTCCCTGCAAGCGCTGATGAGTTGATAAAAACCTATTTAGAAGCGGAAAAGCAAGGGATTAATATTGAATTATATAATTCCGAATATTATTTAAATGCGCTTAAAGGAAATGCTAAAATTAGAATTAGTGATAATTATTTTGAGCATGGATACCCTAACGAAAACTATGTAAGCCAAANNAAGCCAAATGTATTGTGATAATTTAGAAAAACAAGAAAAAAAAGAAGTTATCTGGGATGAAATAAAGCTTTCAAAAATTAATATTAAAGAAGTACACGCAAATAAGGGAAATGATCAGGAATATTAACATTTAAGCTAAGTTAGATTTATACTATATAATGCTTGATTCTTTGCAGGGTCACCAAAGACACAAGTGCGCCAAATTTATCTTTAGATATAATGCACTCGGAGGAATAATCAGTATTATTTNNTAATCAGTATTATTTAATGCTGATTTTTTATTAACTAATAGTTAAATTAAAAATATAGAATTAAATTGTATTAAATTTAATTCTATATAATCTCTTAATATGTTAAAATATGTAGTGTATAATTTGATTAAATGCTTTAGAAAAGTAGAGGAGATTATGGAAATATTAATTGTAATAGGAGTTTTAATAGTTTGTTGGTCTATCTATGAATACATTTATTTTAATAGCGAAGAGTTTAAAGGCATTAAAGAAAGTATAAAAAATCATACTCACAAGTGTAATGAATTAAACAGCCATATAGAAAAATTAAAAAGTGCATATATAAATATTAAGAAGATGGATTATGGACAAGCAAATTTTAGAGATAATAGTATATATAACTTTAAAAGAAATTATTGGAAAAAAATTAGTAATCAAGGTAATGTGCATAATTGTTCTTTGTCTGTTTGTCGAAATGCAAACCAGCAACCATTTAAATATATATGCAAATATTTCAACATTAAGGCAAATGAGGAATCACTAGAAAATTTTGAAGATATTTTAAATAAATTCTCTACTGTTGAAGAAGGTAAGTATTTGTTAAAAAATGAGCGCGATAAAATAGTAGATAGTATAAGTGATAAAATTCCTCTCTTAATAAGATTTATTAGAAAAAATCAATTAATAAAAAAGTTAGGATTTAAAAATATAGATATGAGTCAATTATATTTTCCTTCTTTTAAATTTCAGTATGTAAGTGCTGGAGGGAATAGCTCTATGTCAACCCAAATAGTATTTAATATTGAAAACTTAAATAAGTTCATTATTTATCTGTCAGAAATTATAAAATTCAGAAAAAGTGTAGCAGGGCAAAGAGCCTTAATGACTACTAAGCTTAGAGAAAAAATTAAGAGCAGAGATAAATATACTTGTAAAAGCTGTGGTTTATCTATATATGATGAACTAAACCTTTTATTAGAGATAGATCATATAATACCGCTTTCAAAAGGTGGTTTAACCGAGGAAAATAACTTACAGGTGTTGTGCTGGAGGTGTAACAGATCTAAAGGCAACAAAATTACCATTGAAAATAGTATGGTTCAGCATAATAGTGGATAAAAGAAAGATAAAAAATAATTCCAGCCAATATACTCAAAAAATAAATGAACGATAAAATTTAATAGATGAACATGATTTAACNNGATTTAACGTTATAACAAGTAAAAAAAGATGAGAATTAATCTCATCTTTTTTGGTACACTTAAAAGTTTAAAAGTACAACTCAGTTAAAGTACTTTCACTCAACGGGGCTTTTGGTTGCATGATTAGCAGAAAGTGACTGTGGCAGCTATAATATATAATTACATATTGTTCATATTGACAAATGGATTTATTATGCTTATAATATAAATAAATCAATATATGAGGAAGTGTATATGAAAAATATTAAACTATGGGGTGTGTTATTTTTAATCGCGCTAAGCCCTGTTTTTTTTACAGGTTGTATTTGGGGTAATGACGAGTTTACAATGTCTTTTACCACGGGGACTGCCCAACAAATAGAGTCTGTTTTGGTTATTGAAAACCAAACAACTTATTTACCTACTACGCAGAATAGAGTTGGATATTCTTTTGCCGGTTGGTATAAGGAGGATGTTTTTATAAATGGACCTTACACGCAAATTGATGACATACACGCAAATGAAAGCTTTTTTGCAAAATGGATATTAAATACATATAATATAAGTTATGAAATGAATGGAGGGGTAAATAATATTAATAACGCTACAAGTTATACTATTGAGGACTCTAGTGTTTCATTTCAAACTCCAACCCGTTCGGGCTACAGCTTTATTGGCTGGGAAGAAGGCGATGTAATAGACACTTCACTTGTTAAAAATGTAACATTAACAGCTACTTGGGTGGCGCTACCAATACTAGCTAAATTAGAGTTTGGCTCAATTGAAGGTGGTTATTATGTATCGGCAATTGATGAGAGCATTACAGGAGACCTGGTAATACCAAGTGTATATAACAATGGTATAAATGGACAAAAGCCAGTTACCATAATAATGGATGATGCATTTGATGGGCTTGATATTACAAGTTTAACAATACCAAGCAGCATAATCACAATAGGTGATTCTGCCTTTGCAGGTTGTACTAATTTAATAAGAGTGGATGTGCCAGATGGCGTAACTGCAATAGGGAATAATGTCTTTGATGGTTGTACAAATTTAACAAATGTGACATTGCCAAACAGTTTAACTACAATTGGTGATTATGCTTTTAATAACTGTGAACTACTAGCCGTTGCATCAGTTCCAGTAGGAGTAACATCAGTAGGCGACCATGCCTATGATGGCTGCGACAGTTTAACAGTAGCATATATCTCAAGCACTGTAATTTCGCTAGGGGACTATGTGTTTGCAAATTGCCCTTTATTGGCTGACATTACAATGGGAGAAAATTTAGAAACATTAGGTGACTATGCTTTCTCAGGTTGTGTTAGATTAATAGATATAGTAATTCCAGATAAAGTATATACAATAGGACTAAATACATTTAATGGCTGCTATGCGCTAGAATATATGAAAATTGGTAAAAGTATAACAGTATTAAATCCTTTCATTTTTCAATCATGTATCAGTCTATCAACAGTAGAAGTAAGTGCAAATGGAGAGCTGTATCAGTATTATGCCTTTGCGAACTCGGAACTACTTAATTCTTTAGAAACATTAATAGTATCAGAGGGGGTAACCTCAATAGGCGACTCTGCCTTTGCAGGTTGCATGCACTTAACAAATGTAGTGTTGCCAGACAGTATAACCGAAATTGGTGACTATGCATTTATGGGTACAAGTGTAAGACTTATAACATTACCTATTAATTTAATAAAAATTGGAGAATGGGCATTTGAGTTTTCTATTTTAAACAATTTAGTAATACCAGACAGTGTAACTACAATAGAAGAATATGCATTTGCCTATACTCAATTAACAGGAAGCATAGTAATACCAAATGGTGTAACTACCTTGGGACAGCAGGTGTTTATTGGTGGAAGTGGATTGACCGTTTATATTGAAGCAGATAGTAAACCTTACCTTTGGCACGATGATTGGGCTCTAAACTTTGATGGTACAATTGTGTGGGGTTATACAGGTTAATAAAAATATAACACCAACTTATGTAAATTCAACAAGATTGCAATAGAAAAGAAGACTAGAAAGCATCTTCTTTTTTTGGTACACCGCTTTCGGTTTTACTCGAACCATAATTTGTAATAAGTGGTAAATGTTTTGGTGTTATGATTAAGAAATAAGTTTACTAGATTGCTTGGCTTATACTATAATCGGCGTTTGTAAGTCCCATTTATTAGGGAATTCATATTCTATTTTGTTTGCAGTTGCTTTAAACTTTTGTTTGATACGCGTCCTTTTAGTAGCAACTTGGTTTTGAGGTGTAAAATTTATTTGACGAGTATATTTATCAAACTCACAAAATAAGTTTTGAACATCAATTAGTTTTAAATTTCTCCCCTTTAAACCATTAAATAGATAGCCTGCTTGTTTGCTAAGCAAAGCTTGATTTATGGTCAAGTGTTTTATCACTTGCTCAGGCTCAAAATTTACATTTTTAAACGCTTTTTTAATGCCCCTAAGTGCGCCTGGACCTGCAACAACAAATTCATTTTCATCAAAGTTGGTTAAATGAGAATAATTAATATCTATTGAATATTGATAACCTAAAAACTTTCCTATTGTTGGAAAAGAAATAAGGTAATCATATAATTGTTTTAAATTATGACACTTTTTTATTTTGTTAACAGCATTGTCTTTCATAATATCAACCAACAAAGATAAATGGTTTTCATATTTAATTCTGCTATTGTAACTAGTAACTCCGCTTGGCATAATATAGGCTGCTGAATAAACTTTTTTACCACTCAAGGTAATATGTTTAAAAGCTTTTTTGTATTCATTCAAACTAAAAGTTGACCATTTAAGGTCACCCAACAAATTTTGTAAATTTTTCCAGGTTTCTATTTTATTAAAAATTTTAAACAACAAANNNTTTTAAACAACAAAATTCTAAAAAGCAAATCCTCATCACAATAATTAGATTCTTTATTTATTATTTCTTTAACTAAATATTGAGATGTTCTATCCAAAACCCTATAAGTATTGGTAAATTTATATTCAGCTATTATGGGGTCAGGCGATTTTGATTGAGGAGATTTAAGCCTTTCTAGAAAAATTGCCTGACGATAATAAGCGAATTTCCAAAAATATTTGTATAAACTTGTAGGTTGAATATCTTCTATGTTTTCAATCATTTTACTTTTACCTTTTTAATTATTTTATCATCATTTTAGCACAATATAAACCAATAAAAGTACTTTATTTTAAATTTCAGTATTATAATTAAAAACCAGCTTTACTAAACCAGATATATTAACAATAAAAAAGTTAGAAGATTTGTTATCTTCTAACTAATAGTCAGGAGCCACTATCTGTAAAAGCTACAGATAAGTTCGCCCGAACTAGATACTGGTACACCGTTCGGAGTTTTGGGCGAACCTTACCATTACCTAGTTCTATAAGTGTATTTGTATTGCCACTTCCTCTATTATTGCTATCATCATCTTTATTGTCTTTATCTTCTGATGATTGATCAATAAGTTTTTTCTTTAGCTTTGGTGGTATTCTTTCAAGCATTTCTTTATGAGTTATTGCCTTTAAGTTAGAATTGGTTGAGTAAAAAGTAAGAGTGTGCTTTTTAAATACAAATATACTATTAACATAACTCTCTAACATATCTTCTTTATCTTTTTCGTTAACTGGTAGAATAGAAAACATTAGCCTAAGTATGGCAATAGCATCTTCTTTGCTTTCAGAAAAAGAATCAGTACTAATGGTTTGTAATTTGCTTATTTCAAACTCATTGTCTTTTTTCTCTACAATTAAATCTCTATGTTTTTGCTTTAGGCTTTTAAGTAGCTCTTTATCGCCAATAGCTTCAATAAACAAATTTACAATGTTTTCAATTTTAATATCAAGTCGTTTATTTTTCTGCTCTAAACTTTGTATTTCTTTTTCAAGGCTACCATCATTATTTATGGCATATAACTTTTCAGCTATATCACATATATTGTCTTTTGTTATCACTTTATCAGCAATTCGTTTTATAACACTATATTCTAATTCTTCTTTTTTATCGTTCGGTTTACTGCAAGGCTTATTGTTAATTAAAAAGTGCTTCTTTCGCCTATTTGAGCATGAATAATATAAGTGCTTACCACTCTTTTTACTGTTTCCACTCATACCTGTCATTTTACTGCCACATATTCCACAAAACACTTTGCCACTTAATAGGTAGTTTGCTTTTTCATAGCTACCGTTGGCTCTTTTTCCTATTTTTAATTGTAATCTTTGCTGAACTTTATCAAACAAATCTTTTGATATAATTTCAGGATATGTCTTATAGCAAATCTCTCCATCATATTCGTAAATACCTATGTATTTTTTATTGCTTAATAATTTATAAAAAGAACCTGGTACAAACTCATAACCTTTTGAAGTTCTATAACCTTTGTTGTTTAATGCTTTTGCCAACTTTGTAGGTGAATCACCATTTGCATACTTTTCAAACATATATTTTACAGCTTGCGAACTATCTTCATCAATAAATATCTTTTTATCTTTAACCTTGTAGCCAAGCAGAGGAATACCACCTCTAAAGTTTTGCTTTAAGAAGCTCTCTTTCATGCCACGCTTAATCTTTTGACTTAAGTCTATAGAAAATAATTCAGCCATACTTTCGTGAATGCTTTCAATAATAATTCCATCAGCACCCTCGCTTATTCTTTCCATTGCCGATACAACTTTAACACCACTATCTTTCAGCTTTTTCTTAAAAATTACACTATCATATCTGTTACGAGAAAACCTATCTAACTTGTAAACAATTATTGCTTCAAAATTAGACTTCTCAGCATCTGCTATCATTTTTAAAAATTGTGGTCGCTTGCTTGTTGTTCCACTAATTGCTCTATCAATATATTCTCCAACAATCTCAAGATTATTTTGTTTAGCATAATCTAGACATACTCTTTTTTGTCCATCAATACTTTGTTCAGTTTGTTTACTTGAACTGTACCTTGCATATATAACTGCTTTCATATTTTCTCCTTTCAAAATTCATCATATTACTAAATTTTTTTAAAATTTTATTCAAAAAAGTAGGTTTCCTACTTGTTTCAAACTTCATGCCCTAGGTAGTGAAAAGTGCAGTCAACCACATGTCCTATTTATAGGGGTTGTAGGTGGCTCTTTTTACTTTTTGGGGCATTACTTATCCTGCACCCAGTATTACACTCGCTTTTTTCTCGCGCGCGCGAGGGACTATTTTTATTCAGGCAAAATAACTACCTTGATGTTCAGTCTACTATGTATAGATTTATATGTTCCCTACAATATTAAGTGAAAACATAAAAATAAGTAACATATCGTTAATACTAAAATACCATAACTAAATACACTTGTCAAACATATGTTCTATAAAGTGTTGTTTTTAGTTCCTTAAATATACCTTAAACAAATCTGATATATGTTCTTATATAATTTATCAGCCAAATATACTTTAAGTCGTACAAGCCCATTTAACAGCCTCTAACCAAAGTCATGACAATGAGTATCAAAACCATTATCAAGCAACAGCTTAACAAGCTCATCAATCTTTAAAAAATCGTCCAGCTCATCGTTGTTCAATATCTCTTGCACTTTCTTAACCATATTAAAATACTTGTTATCTATCACATCAATCTCGGGTCTATGTAAATTCAAACACAACCCCTTCTCCTCTAATAAAACCTCCAACACCTTACAAAACTGTTTGATACTTTCTTTATTGTTCATTATACACCTCATTTATTAGATTGATTATACCACCGCACAATGCGGTATGTAAAGTATAATACTGCAAATTGCGGTAAACTCTTTTTAGGAGATAATTATGAAAGTTAATAAATTTAGTAATATGCTAGGCAAAGCATTAAAAGAAAATAGTTTAAGTCAATCTGAGTTTGGCAAAGCTATAGGTTTTTCTCAGCAAGCAATTAGTGACTGGGTTAATGGAAGCCGTGAACCAGACTATGACACACTTATTAAAATTGCAAAACATTTTAAAGAATCAACAGATTACATACTAGGGTTAGAAGATTAATTATTTGGTACACAAAAAAGAGTGAATTTAATCACTCTTTTTTATTTGTCAATATATTCCATGTTATCGACTTTTGTGCCTAATTATGTTAAAATATGTTTAAATAAAATGTGAGGTACAGCTATGAAGTTAGTAAAATTCAGAATACAAAATTATAAGTCAATTTTAGATACAACATGTTACCCAGATCAAAAGTTAACAATCTTTGCAGGGCAAAATGAATCTGGTAAAAGCAATATATTAGATGCTCTTACAAAAATAAATTCTGACAGACCTGCTTTCGCTCAAGATGAGTATATAAATAATAATAATGTATCTGAGGATAAACCTCTAATTACATACGATTTTATCGTTAAAAATGAAACAGTATCGGAGTTGGCTATTTTAACGGAATATGATTTATTGAAGTATAATACAAGTGGGGAATTTGAGGTTAATGTTTCAGTTTCACAAGGGGAACGATTATTAAACTTCGACATTGACACCACTAATCTTATTGAAGCAAAAAGAAACAAATTAAACAAATTTTTTATAGAAAAAACAAAGATATCAAGAAGTAATTTGCGAACCTTTAGAGTAAAATCATATGCAAAAGATGCTATGGATTTTTTAAATAGTTTAATTGAAGAAATCCCAAGCCTACAGCCAAATACCGCAACTTTAAGAACTCAATTAACACAACTTGTTTCAACAATAAATACACTTTATACACCAGATGCAGCAAAAGCTAAAGTTCTAAGCAAATTAAAAAGTGCATTACCTAAATTCATATTATTCAGCTCTATAAATGATGAACTTCCTAAATGGTTTGATTTAGCACAAGTAACATCTAATAAAATGATTAAAAGGCTTGAAAAATATCTTAATGCAGATTTTGCTTCTATTTTCGCTCAACCAAATAGTCCTGAAGGCAATTTGTTAAAAAGTAATTTATGTCAAGGACTATCTAAAAAGATATCTGATGATTTTAAATTAAAGTATAAACAAAGGTTAGTTAAGATTATTTTAGAACCTTCTGGAAATACAAATCTTGCAATTCAAATCAAGGACTTCCAACCTACTAATCAACAAGGAAATACGGAAGGGTCCCCAGCATTATTTATTAGCCAAAGAAGCAAAGGGTTACAATGGTACATAAACTTTTATATAACTTTAAAAGGAGAATGTATAAAGGGTAGCGATGTGATTTTAATTGATGAACCTGGACTTTCATTACATCCAAAAGCTCAATTAGATTTGCTTAAAATTTTAGAAGAAAATAGTTCTAATAATGCTACAATAATATCAACACATAGTCCTTATTTGATAGATGTGAATCATCTTGAGAGATTGAGATTGGTTGAAAAAATAAGCTGTACATATAATAATTTACCTTTCAGTGAAACAAAAATCATTGAAAAAATCCATAAATATACTACGCCAGATACTATAAAACCAATACAGGATGCTATCGGCTATAGTATTAGTGATGGATTAAATCCTCATCAACAAAACATATTGATTTGTGAAGGTATTTCGGATTACTATTATGTAAAAGCTCTGCAAAAATATTATGATAAAGCCGACAACCAATTTTTAATTACTCATTCTAAAGGTTGTACAAATATGAGTTGCATAATTAATATGTATAGAGGTTTAGGGGTTAAAAAAATATATGTATTATTGGATGCTGATAATGAAGCATACAAAACATATAACGAATTATTAAAAGATCAACTTTTTGAGGAAAATCAGATATTAAAAGTGGCAGATTTTAATGAATCTACAGCTGGTCAAAATAAATATATAAAGGAAGAGGATGGCGTAGCAATAGAAGATATANNAGTTTCGTCTGCAAACGATAAGAACTCTTTAGAGGTTAAATTGGCTACAACAGGAAAATATTTATTGGCTAAACAATTTTACAATCATTTAAATTCTCAAGAATTTAATAAAGAGGAAGAAGATATTTTCGAAGATTCTGCAAAAGTCTTAATTGATGATATTTACGAAAAAATACAATAATAAAAAAGAGCTTAATTGCTCTTTTTTTGTTAAATTAAAAGTTGTTATTATTAGAAGCAGGATAAGAGATTGACACCAAATATTAAAAATTAACGCTGGAGATTAAGTAAAATGGAGCATTTTACTGTCACCAGCATTTTTAATGGTCAATCTTTTGTTGCCTATAGGCAATTTAATACAAATAGGAAACCTATTTTATTTTCTGTTTTAATATTAAAGCACTCACTGGCTCATTATATTTCCACTCAATTAAGTTTATATTATTTTGAGCACATAGTTTTCTTTTTCGCTTATCTCTTTTCTCTTGTATGGCAAAGGCTTCTTGTCCTCCGAATAGTTCAACTGGCATATAATGTTGTTGACCTTGATATTCTATTGCTGTATTTTTTGAGGGGATAAAAATATCTAGACTCAACAAACCCAGCCATTCACTTCTGAATTGGTAGATAGCATCATCGTAAATATTTTTTACAACCTTGTATAGTTTTGCTTCATTTTTCCACTTGTTTTTAATCTCATCTCTGACAATTAAATTTTCATATATTGCATTATACTTTATTTTTGCATTTTTTCTAAATGGTCTAATATCTATCTCAAGGTTATTTTTTATTTTTAATATATCATCATACTTCTTGTAGGTGCTATTAGAATTGCTTTTAAGATGTTCAGCTAAGAATGCAGGATGATTTTTTATCAAGAACTCCCTAACAGCTTCTAAAAAGTTTCCTGATTGTGAAAGCCTCTCTTTCAACTTAGTAGGCAAGCCAGCATTATCTTGTAACTCTTTTTTTAATCCATTTAATAATCCTTCATAGTGTGAGTGTGGATTACAAGTATCTCTATCAAATAATGAATTTGTAGTATTAAACAGTCTATAACTTTCAACACCCTTCAAATACTCATTTTGACCAATTCCATAAATTGAATAATTTTTACAATTAGATCCAATCATCCAATTATAAACATATGCAATTTCTTTAATCTTCCCTTTATTGAATTTGGCCAGATAATTTATACTAGTATCATTGTTTGCTATATTTTCTAATAATTGATGTGTATCAGCATATGTTTTACAAAAATCATTAATGATATAACTAGCCTTGCTCTCATCTATGTGATAATAGAACAAAATAGAATCTGCTTCAGGATTAAACCCTAACATATTGTCATATTTTTCAATTTGTGTTCCAGATTCTATTCTTGGAAATTCAGAAGTTCCAATACACAGAGTTTTAATTTCCTCATTATTAAATATCTTATAATTATACTTTGTGGGATTACCTTTAATTATCTCTGAAAATACTATTTCCAGCCCATAATATGTCATATAATGTTCTGAAACATTATTTATTAAGATGTCTTTATTTTTTGATTTAATATGTAAATCAAAGCCATACACTTTCTTTTCAAGAAAAACAAATACTACTTGGGTTAATTGTTCATCGTCCAAAACACCAATTTTATTGAAATCATAAGTGTTATATTTGTTATAAGATTTTTGAATATTATTTTTTTTATTATTCACTTTTTCTGGTACAAAAATCGTAATCTTATGTGCGTTTTTAAATGATTTTAAATTAAAACCTCTTGGGAATTTTATATTTCCTATATCATCTATATAATTATATTGGCTAGTGTACAGTATGCCAAATTCATATATTTTATTATTCATTTTATAAGTTAAGAGTCTGTCATTTTTATTGGCAACTATATTTTTATTCACCAAGCCATTTAAAGAAATCTCTATTACTGCGTTATCTTCTTTCGCTGTCTGAGTTGATACATATGATGCCGCACTTATTATTTT
>LGVE01189751.1_pt2 | contig 12265 bp, 15 predicted proteins | sample 469871 | NCBI WGS metagenome assembly LGVE01 (sample SAMN03893561, study PRJNA290197) | marine sediment metagenome | material: sediment; isolation source: combined push core samples #3730, #5133, and #5579 collected at Hydrate Ridge | place: Pacific Ocean: Hydrate Ridge | reverse complement strand
TTTTTCAATTTTAGGAATACGATCAATTTTCCATGTGCTTTTTAAATACTCGTTTAAAATACCATCAATTTCAACGATATTTTTTTCAGTTGTATTGATCAAGGCTTTTCCATAATGGATATTAATCTCACTATCTTCAATAAAATAGTTAATACTATCTTTGAAATCCTCAGGTTCTGTATGAAAATCCAATTGAAATACACCTTTTAAAGCGTACTCCCTTTCTTTTTTTCGACTCATTCGTTCTCCTTTGTTCTATCCGATTCTTTTATTATTTTTATATTTTATTCAAAAAAGGATCTGCTGCAATAATCTGATCGCATCTTTTTTATCAATTACCTTGATTTCCACTCTAACAACTAGTCGTCTTAGAGTGAAAATCAACCCACAATCAATATAAACAGACAACGCTCATAAACCATTTTGCAACAGATCCTATGACGTACTTAATAAAACAACGCTAAATACCTGATCCTTCAATTCTTACATTCACTAAATTAACCTTTAATCCTGTCATTGATTCAACCGATAATTTAATTTTTGTTTGAACTTCCTTAGAAACTTTAACAATATCAATATTCAATTCAGTAATAAGATATATCCCAATCGTAAGACCTTCTGGTTCACGATTAATTTTTACACCTTTTATTGTTTGAATAATGGATAGCTTATCCATAATCTCATCTGTAATTCGCAAAGATATACGTTCAACTCCACTTACTCCAGTTGCAGCTAAACTAACAATTGAATAAATCATTTCATTTGATATCTCTGGTGAATTGTTGTTTTTCATTTCTTTTTTCATTTCTTTTCCTAAAATCTTTAGACTTCTTGATTACAATCGCAACCATCTTCTCCACAACATGAATTTTTTTCATCAAGTTGAAAAGGCTCGCCACAATCTGGACAAACGACATCATTATTTTCAAATGATTCGAATTCTGTGATATAAACATTGCCACATTTAGGACAAATTACTTCATAGTAATCTTCATCATCAAAGTCGAATTCATCATCATCGTCATCGATAAAATCAACTTCATCCATAATAAATTCTTCAATATCGGTTAAATCATCATCAACCATTTCTACATATTCTTCTAAATCTGTTTGAGCTTCTGTTAAGCCGTCTAAAGCATCCACAACATCTTCTAAAATATCCAATACTTGAACTAATACTTTTCCTTCATTTGATGTTAAATCTAAATCAAGTCCATCTGCAAGTCCTTTAGTATAGGCAACTTTTTCATTAATATATTTCATTTTTTTACCCTTTCCATGTACTCACCGGTACGTGTATCGATTCGAATAATATTTTCTTGTTCTACAAAAAGAGGCACTGTAATAATTGCACCTGTTTCGACTGTCGCTGGTTTATTCGCACCTGTTGCCGTATCCCCTTTAAAACCAGGGTCTGTTTTAACAACTTCCAATTCAACAAAAATTGGCGGAACAACTGAGAATGGTAATCCTTTTATCGAACGAACCGTTGCATTATCATTTTCTTTTAAGTATTTTAACGCTTCTTCGACCTGTTCAAAATTTAATGGAATTTGTTCATATGTTTCCCCATCCATAAAATAGTATAATCCAGCATCTTCATAAAGATATTGCATTTCTCTGGTTTCAATATCCGCTTTTGGATATCGTTCAGTTGGACTAAATGTTTTATCCACAACTGCACCAGTAATGATGTTTTTTATCTTTGTTCGCACAAAAGCTGCACCTTTACCTGGTTTAACATGCTGAAATTCGATAATGCTAAATACATGACCATCCATTTCAAAGGTTACACCTTTTTTAAAATCACCTGCTGATACCATTTTCAACCTCCAATATGTGTTTGTAAATAAGTAGATTCTACTATATATGTGTATTTTATCACAATTATTTACTTCAGTCATCCAAATTAATAAAAATCCCTTATTATTTACGACAATTTATTTTTCTCCGACCAAACATCGCACATGTCCCGTAAGATCAGATTCTTTTTTTATTATTATATAGTTATTCTTTTCTAAAAGTTTATTCACTGCATCATCTTGATCATCACCTATTTCCAATGCCAAAATACCCTCATCCTTAAGATGTGATTTTGCTTCTATAATAATGCGTTCATAAAAATCTAATCCAGACTCTCCGCCATCTAAGGCTAAATGCGGTTCATAGTTTAAAATATCACATGCCAATTTTCCCATATCATTTTTTTTAATATAGGGTGGATTTGATACAATTAAATCAAATTGATCCGTTTTTTTCACCGCTTCGAATAAATCTCCCTGACAAAGTTGAACCTCACAATTAACCAAATTTTCTGCATTTTTTTTTGCTATCGCTATTGCTTGATCAGAAATATCACTAAGAAAAACTTCTCCTTGGGGATAATAATATTTTAATGCAATCCCAATCGCACCACTGCCTGTACATAAATCAAGAATGCGTTTATTTTTTGAACCTGACTTTTTCAACCATGCAATTAAATATTCAACCATTGGTTCAGTATCCGGTCTAGGAATCAAAACATTTGGATTAACCTCATACTCTAAACCCATGAATTCTTTTTTCCCTATAATATATGCAATCGGTTCGTTAAGACAACGCCGTTTTATTAATTTAAAGTATTTTTCTTCGTCAGAAAATTCCACACAATCCTTGGGATGCGCATAAAAGAATATACGATTGCAGTCCAAAACATCCCCTAATAAAATTTCTGCTTCTAGTCTTGACTGCTCAATCCCATGTTTTTGAAGATCAATTCTTGCGCATTCTAAGAGTGTCTTAATATCCATTACTTTGCCTCAGTTATTCTATATAATAATCGTTCCTATAAATGATGAAAATTCAGCAATAAAAAAGCCGGTTACAAGAACCGACTTTTAATTATTCTGCAGACTCGCTTGTAATACNNGCTTGTAATACCGTATTTTTTATTAAATCGATCAATACGACCGCCAGTATCAATAAGTTTTTGTTTTCCTGTAAAAAACGGATGACAAGCAGAACATATTTCTACTTTTAATTCAGGTTTTACTGAACCAGTTTCAAATGTATTTCCACATGCACATTTCACTATTGCTTTTTTGTAATTAGGATGAATGCCTTCTTTCATCGAATTCACCTCATTTCTTCTTTATTTATTAATTTATTGTTCCTTCATTAACCATGACATTATATCAGATTAAACTTAAAAAATCAAATGTTTTGCGTATTAAATTTTTCGATAAATTTACTTAAAAATTCTTTATTATCTTTTGTTCGCACTAATATTGAAATCACTTTATCCGTAAGATCACTAACGGTAGTCCCCTTATAAAGCTTTCTAATATCATAGCTCACCTTTAATTCCCCTTTGTCAAGAAGCAACTCTTCACGCCTTGTTCCTGATCGATTAAGATTAATCGCTGGAAAAATCCGTCGTTCTGCTAATTCACGTTCTAAATGCAGTTCCATATTCCCGGTCCCTTTAAATTCTTCATAAATCACATCATCCATTCGACTGCCTGTATCAATAAGTGCTGTTGCTAAAATGGTTAAACTCCCACCTTCTTCAATATTACGGGCAGAGCCAAAAAACTTTTTAGGAAAAAATAAGGCTTCGGGATCAAGTCCACCAGATAATGTACGCCCAGAAGGTGCAACTACTAAATTATTTCCTCGGGTTAAACGAGTTAAACTATCGACTAAGATCACAACATCTTTTCCTTGTTCAACAAGTCGTTTCCCGCGTTCTAATACAATTTGTGCAACTTTTATATGATTTTCAGGGGGTTGATCAAAGGTAGAATAAACAATATCGGCATCAATGGATCGCTTCATATCCGTTACTTCTTCTGGTCGCTCGTCCACTAAAAGAATAATTAATTCAATCTCTGGATGATTGGTTGTAATCCCCTTTGCAATTTCCTTAAGCAAAATCGTTTTACCCGCTTTTGGAGCCGCTACAATCAGGCCTCGTTGACCTTTTCCCATTGGTGAAAAAAGATTAATCAATCGCGTTGAAATTGTATCCCTTGATGTCTCTAAATTAATCCGTTCTTCTGGAAAAATTGGCGTCAATCGCTCAAATTTCGGACGATTGGCTATTTTTTCTGGAATATCCCCATTTACTTTTTCAACATATAAAAGGGCATCATATTTTTCACTACCACTTGACATTTTTATTTTTCCAACAATTTTATCGCCTGTTCGTAAATTAAATCGGCGAATTTGATTCGCAGCAACATAAATATCATTATCCCCTGATAAATAATGATTTGTTCTTAAAAATCCATACCCTTCATGGCTTACATCTAAAATCCCCTCTTGGGAAATTTTAAAACGGTCCCGATCGTCTTTTTCTTCAACATAAAGCATACTATTTATTTTATGAATAATATCTAGGGTTTTAGTTCCATTCACCATTTCTAAAAATAACATCGCTGAATATTTTTCACCAGATTTTGGTGGACGAACCTTTCCACTTAGTAAATCCCCAGTTTCTAATTTGAATTTCTGAATTTGAGATCCAGAAATATATACAAATTCCTCACTCGAAATCATCTCTTTATTTTTTACAAATCCAAAACCCTCTGGAAGCACTTCAAGGTTTCCTTCAATAACCACAACATTATCCATTGAATCTTTGATCTTATAATAAGGAGAACGATTATGATCATTCCCCTTCTTTCCTGATTTATTTAATAGCAATTGCTTACTGTTCTTATCGTGATTTTGTTTATCAGCCTGTGTTGAATTTTGAATATTTTTGTGATCATTTGAAGATTGGATTTTCTTTTGGATTGTCATAACTTGAGGACCATCATTTGTAATCAGGGAACTCATCCCTTGTTTCGTTTTTATTGCATCAATAAGATCGCTTTTTTTTAAACGACTATTTTTTTCAACACCTAATTCATCTGCTTTTTTTCGTAACTCAACGACTGTTAAGCTATCCAATTTAGTTTTATCCAATGCTTGCCTCCGTAGATATGTGAATTTTTAAATATAGAATGGTATAAGAAAATATGTAGAAAATTAAGAATTCAGAATGATTTGAAAGATAATTTTAATATATCATAGAAAATAAAACTTGTCAAAATAGTAAAAATACTCTATAAGACAGAAAAAAACATAATTTAGTTTGTCAACAAAGATATAATAGCAGTACCGACAATTGTTACATCATGGTGTACCCTAGGGGGCAGACCATGTGCCTACGGCAACAGTAACTGGCGGTAGCCTGTACGAATTAGCCAGCACACAACAAATTAACAATTAGTCAGGACGGTAGTTTCACACCGAACCGACTTAATTCAAATTGTCGACAAAAATATAATAGTAGTTCTGACAATTATTACATCATGGTGTGTGCCTACAGCAACAGTAACTAGCGGTAGCCTGTACGAATTACCAGCACACAACAGATTAACAATTAGTCAGGACGGTAGTTTATCGGCAAAATCAACTTATTCTTGACCTTCAAGAACTGAAATCATAATCGCATTTTCAACACGTCGACGTTCAATTTTACAACTCAATTCATGGGGTTCCATAAGCGTACCATTCATGTTATAGGCATTTGCATGGCATCCACCACCACAAAAATATTTAGCCCAACAATTTTTACAAGCTTCCTTATTGAGTAGATTTGCTTCATCAAAGATTTCTTTAATTTCTTTATTTTGAATCCCATTAAAAACATCACCCATTTTAAAATCTTCATTTCCAACAAATTGATGACAAGGATAGATATCACCTTCTGGGGTTATTGCAACATAATCTTTTCCAGCGCCACAACCTGACAGACGTTTATAAACGCAAGGTCCTTGATCGAAATCTGCAACAAAATGGAAAAAGCTATAATCCAATCCTTCTTCATGGCGTTTTAAATATTTTAACGCTAACTTATCATACTCTTTTAATATCACAGGTAAGTCTTCTTCAGAAAGCGCATAATCATGTTCAGGTTCTGTTACAACTGGTTCAATTGAAATACTTGTAAATCCTTTTTCAGCAAAAAATTGAACATCTTTAGCAAAATCCAGATTATTCTTTGTAAATGTCCCGCGTACATAGTGATCTTTCCCAATACGCATATCCGCCATTGCTTTAATATTATCAAAAATAACATCGTAGGATCCTTTATCATTTAATGTTTTACGCATCCGATCATTCACTTCTTTTCGACCATCTAAACTTACAACAATATTTCCCATATATTTATCTAAATATTCACGCGTTTCTTTATCTAATAATACGCCATTAGTTGTCATCGTGAAATTAATATCTTTACCACGTTTTTGCGCTTCCGCATTACCATAGGTTACTAATTCTTTCACAACATCGAAATTCATTAAAGGTTCCCCTCCAAAGAAATCAAGTTCAAGGCTCTTTCTATTTTTTGATTGCTCAATAAGAAAATCAATCGCTTTTTTTCCAACATCAAGAGGCATCAGCATTTTGACGCCGTCAAAATCACCTTGTGCCGCAAAACAATACTCACATTTCATATTACAATCATGGGCAACATGTAAACAAACCGATTTGATTAAATCATTATTTTTATATTGTGTCCGATCATAGTTAATCTCTGTAAATAATAGTTTCCGTTCTTTCATCTCTAAAATTTCATTATACGCTTCTATTATGTCATCTTTTGAATAATAAGAACTCAACATTTCAATGATTTCTTCTTTTGATTTTTCTTGGAAAATTGCAATCATTTTATAAGTTAGGTCATCCACCGTTAACACACTACTTGTGTCAACATCCAGTACAATATTTAATCCATTCAATTGATATTGATGTATCATTTTTCTCCTTTTCACATAAAAAGGGCTATCTCTCTGAGATAACCCTTAGGTTTTTGATTTGTTATTTTTCAGTTGTTTGCTTACATTTTTGATTCCCAACAGTACAGGAAGTCTTACATGCTGATTGACATGATGTTTGACATTCACCACATCCTTTATTTTTCACATCGATTAATTTACCTTCATTAATGATTTTAATATGCTTCAAGTTATTCACTTCCTTTCATATTGTATTATCTTATTTTTTATTTTTCGTCGTCAATTTCTTCATATTCTGCATCAACAACATCAAGATCTTCATCTAGTTCATCAATTTCTTCTTCTGTTTCTTCAACATCACCAGAATTTACAACTTTAGAAATTGCAGACTTTGTAACAAGTGCTTTATTATAATCAGGTAACATTTCAATCGTAATTGTTTCTTCCCCAATTGCATAAATAATCCCATAAAAACCGCCAATTGTTAATATTTCATCGCCAGGCTTCATGTTACTACGCATTGCTTGAATTTCTTTCTTTTGCTTGTTTTGTGGTCGAATTACAAAGAAGTAAAAAAAGCCAAGCACCAAGATCAAAGGTAAAATTAGTGTTAAATCCATTCCAAACATTTAATAGTCTCCTTAATTTTTATTTCATTATACCGTATTTTTCAAAGAAAGACTCTTTGTAAGCTAATAAATTGTCGTTCATTATTGCTTCTCGAATTTTCTTCATCATTACAAGTGTAAAGTATAAATTATGATATGTCAATAACCTAGCCCCTAAAATTTCATTTGTTTTTATTAAATGTCGAATATATCCTCGGGTATAGTTTCGGCAAACGAAACAATCACATTCTGAATCAATTGGAGAAAAATCGTCTTTATATGTCGCATTTCTTACGACAACTTTTCCATGACTCGTAAAAGCCGTTCCATTTCGTGCAATACGACTTTGAAGGACACAGTCAAACATATCAATTCCTCGAATCACGCCTTCAAATAATGCATCCATTGACCCAACACCCATTAAGTATCGTGGCTTGTTTTTAGGTAAAAGTGGTACCGTTACATCAAGCATACGATACATCACATCCTTTGATTCCCCGACACTTAAACCACCAATGGAATAACCGGGAAAATCAATCTCTGTTAATTCTTTTACGCTTTGTGCTCTTAAATCTTCATACATACCACCTTGTACAATTCCAAATAATGCTTGATCATCTGGACGCTTATGAGCATCTTTACATCGTTTTGCCCACCGTGATGTCATTTCCAATGATTTTTTTACATAATCATAATCGGCATCGGCTGGAGCACATTCATCAAAGCACATAATAATATCTGCACCAATGGTGTTTTGCATATCAATTGCTTTTTCCGGAGTCATAAAATGTGCCGAACCATCTAAATGCGATTTAAATTCAACTCCCGCTTCTGANNACTTGAAATCCCCCACTATCTGTGAGAATTGGCCGATCCCAATTCATGAATTTATGGAGTCCCCCAGCTTTTTTCATAATTTCTTGTCCTGGTCTTAAATAGAGATGATAGGTATTTCCTAAAATAATATTTGCATCCATTTCAACTAAATCTTCAGAACTTAATGATTTTACGGTTGCTTGTGTTCCAACCGGCATAAATATCGGCGTATTGATCACACCATGTTTCGTATGTATTTTTCCCAACCGGGCTCCCGTATCTTTACATTCTTTTATTAATTCATAACGAAATTCACTCATTCACTTCTCCTACACTTCTTTTGTTTTTAATCAATAAACATCGCATCGCCAAAACTGAAAAATCGATATCCCCAATCAATTGCTTTTTGATAAGCATCCATAATTGATTCGCGGTTATAAAAAGCCGAAACTAACATTAACAAGGTTGATTCAGGCAAATGAAAATTTGTAATTAAGCCATCCACTACTTCCCATTGATAGCCTGGATAAATAAAAATATCCGTTTCACCGGCATAGGCTTTTATTTTTCCATTATGCATTTTTGCATTACTTTCTAAGGTTCGAACAGAGGTTGTCCCAACTGCAATAATACGTCCACCATTTGCTTTAGTTCGCTCAATTGCTTCAGCTGTTTCTTCACTTAATTCATAATATTCTTTATGCATGTGATGATCTTCAATCACATCGCATTTAACCGGTCGAAATGTTCCAATTCCCACATGTAAGGTTACTTCTGCAATCTCTATACCCCGTTCTTTTATTTTTTCAATAAGCGCTGGTGTAAAATGAAGGCCCGCTGTCGGAGCCGCAGATGATCCTTCATGCTTAGCATAAACCGTTTGATAACGATCATTTTCTTTCAATGTTTCGTGAATATATGGTGGGGTTGGCATCAATCCAATCTCATTAATAATTTCTTCAAAAACCCCAGTATATTCAAACCGAATCACGCGTAATCCGCCTTCTGTCGTCCCAATAATTTCTCCTGAGAGCTTAGTATCAAATACAATACGTGCCCCAATGCGCGCTTTTTTACCCGGTTTAACCATAATTTCCCAATCCGTTTTTGATAAATGTCGTAATAATAAAATCTCAACTTTACCATGTGTATCTTCGCGTTTTCCAAAAATTCGCCCTGGTAAAACCTTGGTATTATTCATAACCAATAAATCTCCTGGCTTTAATAATTGCGTAATATCTGAAAACAATCGATCGTCTACAGTGTTTTCCGCGCGATTAATCACCATTAAACGGGAGTTATCCCGTTTTTCTAAAGGGCATTGTGCAATTTGTTCCTGTGGTAAATCATAATAAAAATCAGTTTTATTCATCCATTTCATCCTCATTACTATAAAAATTTACTTTAATTTGTTCTTTTGTCTCCTGCTCAGATATCGGTTTTAATCCCAAATGAGCATACCCTCTTGGCGTAATAATTCGTCCTCGTGGTGTTTTTGTTAAAAATCCCATTTGAATTAAATACGGTTCATACACTTCTTCAATGGTATTTTTCTCTTCCCCAATTGCAGAAGCTAGGGTATCAATCCCCACTGGTCCTCCATCAAACTTTTCGACAATTGTCATCATCATTATCCGATCAATTTGATCAAGTCCAACCGCATCCACTTCAAATAAATCCAGAGCTTGCTTTGTTACCTCAAGATCAATGTGCCCTTGGGCTTCAATCTCACAATAATCTCGAACCCGTTTGAGCAAACGATTTACAATTCGAGGGGTTCCTCGTGATCGTATCGCTAACTCAACCGCCCCTTCATCATCTAAATCAACCCCAATAATACTTGATGATCGCCGAACTATCGCTGATAATTCTTCTGGATTATACAATTCTAACCGTAAAATCACACCAAACCGATCCCGTAATGGAGATGTCAACAATCCAACGCGGGTAGTTGCACCAATTAATGTAAAATGTGGCAATTCTAATCGAATCGATCGTGCTCCTGGGCCTTTTCCAATCATAATATCTAAGGCAAAATCTTCCATTGCAGGATATAAAACCTCTTCGACCGTCCGCTGAAGGCGATGGATCTCATCAATAAATAAAATATCCCCTTCTTTTAAACTCGAAAGAATTGCCGCTAAATCACCTGGCCGTTCAATTGCAGGACCTGATGTCGTTTTTATTCCAACTCCCATTTCCCGGGCAATAATATTTGCAAGGGTTGTTTTTCCAAGACCTGGTGGTCCATAAAGCAAAACATGATCCAATGTTTCCTCGCGTTTTTTTGCTGCTTTTATAAAAATAGTCATTTGTTTTTTGACACGTTCTTGTCCAATATAATCATTTAAACCTTGTGGACGTAGGTTTTGTTCAATGTCAATATCCACTTCTGTAACATCAGACGTAATAATTCGATCTTTCATCTCATCACTGTCCCTTCAATGGATTCGTCGCCTTCAACGCATTTTTCACTAAATCTTCAACGCTACTTTCCGATATATAGACACCATTCACCATCTCTGTTCCTTCAGAAAGACTAAATCCCAGGCTTAGTAAACCATTAATTGCTTCTTGGGCATGATCCGTTTTTAGATTTTTTCTTCCATCAGGTAGTCCTGCTGTACTTACCGCATAATCTTTATATCGGTCTTTTAATTCTAAAATTAGGCGACTCGCCGTTTTTATGCCAATTCCTGGTGCCTTAGCGATGCTTTTCGGATCATTATTTAGGATATGATGAATTAACTCATCTCGTGTAAATTGTGACAGTAATCCCGTTCCAGCTTTCGGTCCAATTCCTGATATTCCAATAATTGTACGAAAAAGTTCCCGTTCATCTTTTGTTACAAACCCATACAACACTACTTCATCATCTTTAATGACTTGATGGAGATAGAGTTTTATATCACAATGAAGGTTTGGTAGTTCATTTAAAGTATTCACAGAAACTTTAATTTTATAACCCATATGATGCAAATCAATCACAACATAATCTAATCCTTGTTCTTCTAAACTCCCAATTATATAGTCGTACATTTTCTCTCCTGTTTTCTTTTAATCCTACCGTTAACCATTACCTATTCAAAAATCGTCACCGATAATCTCAATATATCGATAAACTTCCGTCCCGACTAATTGTTAATCTGCTCGATTTACAATTAGTACAGGCTACCGCCTGTCGCCCTATACACATCCCATGATACACAATTGTCGGTACTACTTTATATCTTTATCTACAATCTGCGATAATCACGATTTTCAATCAACTTTTATCTTTTTCTTAATTTACCGTATTCATTGTATCAAATCTTAAAAATAATTCAATAAAAAAAGCACCCATAGGTGCAATCCCAACGTGACGTACTCTATTTTTGACGCCCTAACGAAAGCTAGGTGGGTGTCTTGTCATCAGTTTATGTTTTCCACTGGTATCTACGAGGCCTAACATCCACATCTGAACAATCAGACTCCCTGAGTATAAATGTAGGTTCAAAAATAAAGTAAAACGAACACCTTGGGATAATTATATTATACACAATTTTATGAAAAAGTGAAAGCCTTTATTTTTATAACGAATTTTCTTAATCGTCTTTAACTCAACAAATCCAATGCCTCACGAATATTTTCTACTGGCAAAATTCCAATTCCGTCTACCATCAATCCTTTTTTGTTTCCTTTTGGAATAATACAACGTTTAAATCCAAGTTTTTTTCCTTCCATAAGACGCTTATCAATCTGCTGAATATTTCGCACTTCTCCAGTCAAGCCAACCTCACCTAAAATCATCAACTCTCCTGGAATTTGAAAATTTCGAAAACTTGAATATAAGACACTAACAACCCCTAAATCTAAGGCTGGTTCATCAATTTTTATCCCACCAACAACATTAATATAAGCATCCACAGTTTGGAGTTCCAACCCTAGGCGTTTTTCCATAATCGCAATCAGTAGTACCATGCGATTATAATCCATTCCCGTTGCCATTCGTCTGGGATTTCCAAAACCCGAACTAGAGACTAATCCTTGTAGTTCAATAAGAAGAGGACGCGTTCCTTCCATACACGGAAC
>LGVE01000270.1_pt2 | contig 12305 bp, 7 predicted proteins | sample 469871 | NCBI WGS metagenome assembly LGVE01 (sample SAMN03893561, study PRJNA290197) | marine sediment metagenome | material: sediment; isolation source: combined push core samples #3730, #5133, and #5579 collected at Hydrate Ridge | place: Pacific Ocean: Hydrate Ridge | reverse complement strand
CATTACACAATATGCGTACTTTCGTATCTGCTGGATATCACGATCGCAAACCGCTTAAAGACTTTATTGTACATCATTCGCAGATCCTACAAGCCAGAACCACATCTCGAAGTCGCCGCCGCGCCTTCCATCGCCGCTTGGAAGATCCAGATTGCTGTTGGTATTTCTCATGCCAAAAGCCTCGCCATCCAGATATAGGGTATGATCTTCATCTGCCGCCCAGATAAAATTACCCTTAAGTGTCAGGCGGGCAAGTACTTTAGAAACATTAGAATTATTCAGCATATCTACTAAAAAGTTCGCCAGCCATTGTCCTGTACTGTTAGTTGGGTTCCAGCAAATTATTTTTTCATTGTCATCTAATCCCACGTCTCCTGCCAGAATGAGCGGTCGAGATCCGATCACTCCCTCTCTCCATCTCACCGGCATATAAAGCGTGATGTAGCAGGTAGGTTTATCTTTAACTGTAGATGAATCCACCTTCTTGTTACACACTATCTGCAAGCCCATTATCAGTTCATTCACAAGGACTTTAGAGTAATTACCAAGTGTTACCAAGTTTTCTCCATCCAATTTCCATTTACACACAAATTCAATATTGAAACCTGGTTCCTTATAGTCGCAGAGCGCATCAATGGCTGCCTGCACCGTTGTGACTTCTTCGGCTTTTAGATATTCACAGTCAGGATTGTATGCAACCTGGCCTGCCACACTGAGATTCGCATTAAACTTGATCGAGGGATGTAGCTCATAATCTCCATCCACTACTGGATTTCCATCTTTGTCAAGCAGCACTACATCCAGTAGTGTCGCTTCTACCTGTTGGCTCTGTTTATTTTTGTCAAGTTTCCAGTCACAACTGGCAAGACCGTCTGGGCCTGTCCGCTTTACTGTTTTCTTGTCCCCCGGTATAAGGCTTCCTTCTCCTTTAGTGACAGAAAATCGAACTCTCACATCCTTTATGGGGTGCTCTCCAATAGTTACCCTGACCTCAAGTGGAGCAGGTAGTTCCTCACCTGGCATCGCCTCCTGACCGTCACCACCCGCATATGTTAGAGTTACTATCTCTGTTATTGGCGGGAATATCCTGCGACAGTCCTTGATCAACTTCCAACCGCCTTGATCCTTTTGCATAGTGGCAAGTGGGCAGTAGTGGTGTATAATTCCAAAACGTTCCAGCATTGGCCACTCGATATCTCCCGCAGCAGCACGTGCAGGGATTAACCAGTAATCACCATAATGATATTCATCTCCTTTTTTAAAACATACCTCTATTCCATGTTCGAGCGCAATCCATTTAGTACCGGTAATTATCTCGCCTGAGCCTGTTTGGTCCCAGCGACGCACTTTGGGATTATACTCCTCTGGATAATTAGCATTATTGATCTCATCGCCAGTTATTGCTTCTGAATTGAAGGTAAGCTTCAATCCATCGATGACCTGTGTTAAGCGTGCAAGCGTGCCAGTCTGCTCGTTCAGTTCGCGCTTATCATCAGCGATCTCGATCCACTGCTCAGGCTTAAAAGCATGAAGTGAATCCTGCCCGGAATTGATAATTGTAATGGTGTCATCCTCGATCTCCTCAACAGCACGCATAATACTACCATTGTCTCGCGACCATTTGAAAGTCGCCCTACCTGTTATGCCCTCTTTATGTATCTCCACCCGATAGAGGTGGTTTTCCAGTCCGCGATAGCCTGCTCCGGGTGGTACGATGCACGGATTCTCAAAAGTTTCTTCTTGTGTACCAACGGCAAGCCTGGCATTGCGTTCTTTTATCAAATCTTCCCATTCTTCGTATTCGATGCAGGGAGTCGTCTCTGCATCAATTGGATCTTCTTGTAGTTTGAGACACTTAACCTGCCATATAGTCTTCATGCGGGTTGCTGTATCGGGTCCGCCCAGTGCAATTTCGCGAATGCTATTATCTTCTACAGCAGTGATATGCCGCTGCCAGACATCCAGATAGAATAGATAATTCCCCTCACCTGGCAGTTTCATACCCGGGTAATCAACCTGTTTTTCAACTGAACACTCATTTTCGTTCTCGCAGAGTATGCCGTGTGCATAGTAATGCCCGGCACTGATCATCAACTTGCCCTTGTCGGTCAGTCCAAATCCTGCATTGCCAATCGGTGCACCGCACAGACCAACCACATCTTCTGTCTTCTGCTTACGTAGATGCATCTGAATATCAACCTGCTCGTTCCAATCAGAATCAAGCTGCACACGCCCCTGCTGCATCCGTACACCGCTGTAATGTTTCGTATGATCAAACGTTGATCGCGTAAAATCTCCTTTCATGATTTCCTCCTCATTATCGTATTAAGTAACATAAAATACTCCTGCGTCAAGTCCGAAGCGCAGATATTCATCAAGAGCAGCATGCAGATTTGCCTCTCGCTGGGGCTGCTGCAGCCTGCTAAATACTCCCATTTCAGAACCATCCTCTGCACCTGTACGTATTTCCTGCGCGCAGGCAGAGCTTATCTGTACATATGCAGGATCGCCGTAGCTTAACCTGGTAAATACTGGCTGTAGACGGGTTAACACAGTATCCTTTTCCAGATCGGAAAGTTCCTCAGTGGATAAGCAGTTCAATTGAAGAGCTCGCTTTGCCAGAGCGAGATCAGGTTGACAATGGAAGCGTTGAGGTGTATGTGAAGAATACGGCAGCACACAATACCGCATGCATCCGATCTGCCTTTGTACTGCATTCACAACATCTTCAAAGATCGAATTGCTGGCTTCCAGGCTATACATGCTGCTTGTGCCCAGAATAGTGCTCTGTTCGATCTGCACGGATGTACCAATCGCCTCTACTGATATACTGCCTCTATTATCTATGATACTATCTGTTATGCACAGGCTGGGTATGGTGGTTTCAAAGAGCACAATACCTCCGCAAATTGTCTCTCTAATTGTCAGTTTCAGTGCATCGTTGCGACTGCCAATCTTATCAGACGATAACACCTTGATACTGTCCTTTCCAGGCACCAAAGTGCAGTGTGCAACTTGCAGGCTGCCAAGACTACCTTCTTGCACTGTGATCTTATCCTCAATCAACAGGCCGTCAAGTACCAGTTCACCGGGATTGAGGCTGTCACTGGCGGCAGTACCTTGCACATCTATCGTTCCATGCAGATACGGACGCAAACCTGCGGCTGCGAACTGCCCTGTCCGCCTGGGCGGTACAAGTGCATCCGGATCTTCAACAACTGACCAGTCTGCTGCAAGGATTATAAGTTGACTGCCTTTGGGGATTCTAATGGCATAATCACCTGTCAGGTTCTCAGTATAGGTCCGGTTGTCCATAATTACGATCATACCGACCATACCTTCAGGCTGGTTATTCCACTCAGTCACAGCATCAGCAAGATTGCCAAATATAGTCTTATCATCCACTTTCTGCTCCTGACTTACTCCAACCTGCCAGTCTACAGCACGGTTTAGAACCTGAGAGATAAATGCGGTCCTGTTATAAGGTCCTGCACCTATATCAGCACTGAAGCCATATGAATAGCTAACCAGCACTTCATCTGGTTCAGGCATAACGCCTGTAGAGAGTACTAATCTGCCCAGTTTCGGATCAACTGCTGCCCTGATCGGGTGAGAAACCGTTGTTGTCGATGTGGGATAATCAATTTTATCCGGAGGAATGCACCAGTCAGAGAGGTCGCATATCAGGATCTCCCCGGGCCGGATATCCTCTGGTTGAAATTCTCCTTCCATAACCAGAGCCACAGAAAAGACAGGCTGCTGTTTGAAATAAACTCTTCGAGAAGTCATGTTGTTGACCAGCGCCTGCCTGCGTACCTCCAGTTCATCATACAGTGGACGGCGCCGCAGAGGAGCGGGTACATTGATCTCCTCTGCCAGGTGTGTGATCTCTTTCTCGGTTTGCGGGCGGTTAAAGAGCGGGATGTCTATACCGGTAGGATCGAATGTGTAACCACTGTCTGATATCTTGCGTGCAGTGACGTAAGCCAGCGGATAACTCTGCAGCCGCCAGAGAAAGATACCGATGTTCGGGATGTTATATTTACCGCTGTACATGCCTATTCTGCGTATATCTGCAGTATGGGCTGCATTTTCAAAGGGTCCGTTAAGCAGTTCAAGCTGATTCGTATCACGCAAATCAGGTGTACGCAGGTTGTGCAAACGCAGGTGGTTCAGGTACTGTGTTGCAGCAAGTAACTCGAAGAACTCTACTGCATGCGCATTCCAGCCAGTGATATCGCGTGCTACCTGCTCCAGCACAGCAGCCGTACCTTTGCGCCTGCGGTATGCAAGAGTATTGGCAACATAACTGCGCAGACTGCCTGCACGGGCAGAGATTGGATGCACACCATGCACGCCAAGCAGATCTCCGATATAGGGAATTACCCATTCGTCGCAGGTTTCGATGAACATGTCTTCATACAGTCCTGAAATATCCTGCTCTAACTCATGCATCTCTTCCTCGATCACACCCACCAGGGCTCGCAGCGGTTCGCCCTGCTGGGCATCACGTATGCGATAGATTGCAGGCAGAAGGCTATACAGACGTTCTCTATCATTCATGTTATTATCTCCTTTAGATCCACACTTCCTTTATCAGGATTTAGCAGTAGCAGTTCTGCCGGATGGATATCCCTATCTTGCACCCGGGCTTTTTTCGATGGCAATACAGCATCAGGTGAAATGTGACTGACAGGCAGTATGGTATGTGGAAACGGCCGTTTGAATATTAAAGAGCCTGATAGTGCCGATCTTGACCGCCTATTTGCTGCACTACTTCTATGAATTAGCAGTACTTTTTTTATCTTATATATACCAGACGTACTTACAGGATCAAGTTCCAGTTTATCCAGATCCACAGCAACTACACCTTCTACTGTCTGCATGATTAAGAGCACTTCAGCAGCGGTCACAGGTTGGCCGAAATTACGATTCTCAAAGGAAAATGCACTTATCAGGGAGGCTTCCACCTGTTCAAGTACATCTTCAGCAAGGTACTGCGGATCTATAAGAACATCTGCTTTAATGCTGAAGGTGCGCAGTAAAAAATTATCTACCTGTACTGGCTCTATTGGATCGCGCACAGCATCGATCGCATTGCACAGATATTCTTTTAATTCGCGATCAACATCTGAACCGTTTGCAGCAGCAATGGTAATATGAACCACAGGGTTTTGTCCCGGCATGAGTGCTGATGCCTGAGCCTTACCAATGCCTGCAAAAGATCGGGTAAAGTTCTCAAAGTCACGCAGGGAGACAATTCGATCCATTGTCAATACGGTAATCGGTGCATTGTGCCGTGCATCTGAAAGCTTCTCTTGCGACTCCGCACCTGAAGCGGGCAGCGGATTAGTAACACTGCGCACACCCAGCGGACGGGTCTGCAGCAGTGTCAGGCTGCCTGTTCCTACCTCGCCTTCAAGTCCAATTCCGCTGCGGTAGACTGCTGTCACGTTTTCCTCACCAGTCGGCAGGAGCGCACCGTTTTTACCGTCACCAAAAGTAATGTTGGTCTTACCGTCATCATCTATACGCACGATGTATCCCTGGTTGTTCGCATTAAGACCGTATAGCGAAAATGATTCCTGCCACTGTACTCTATTTACCCGTACTTCCAGCGTACTCACAGCACCGCTGGGTGTTGGCGCGGAAATATAGGTTAGCGGTGGTTTTTTTAATATGAAACATTGATTTGGCTCAACAGCACTTCCGCTGCCCAGCACTTCATGCACTGTTTCACCATGTGTGGCCCGGACGACATTGGCGTTGATGGTTACAGTATCACGCTTATAACTATGGGACAAAGATGGATCGAAAACAATCTTCGTTATATTTTCAACCAGTTTAGTTCTAAGTAATGTTACAACTTCACTGTGAAGTTCATCACTATTACTCTCCCTGCCAGAGACAATCAGAAGCTGACCGCTGGTAAGATTGTCCACTCTTCTGTTCAGCATGATGCTGTTATCTTCTATTGGATCTGTAAGAGGGGCCTCTGCCATATCCAGGAACTCACTCCGGGCGAAAACGGCTGTTTCGCGCAGTTTATTCTTAAATTCGTCCAGATTCTCTCCATTCAAGGTCAATCGTGTTGTTTTGGAAGTCAGTGAAAAATCGGACTGTGAATCTTCAGCCACTGTTTCTACCTGATAGAGTTCCTGGTACTCTGGAATTGACAGCACCAGCCAGCTATTTTTTAAAATCCCGGGATAGACAGCATCTAAATAAACATCAGGAGGAGTGAAGTTAAAGTCAGGCCATTGATCTGCCTTTAGATAATAATCAGGGGGATAAAGATGAGTTTTTTGAATGATCTTAAACAACTGGCCCGGACCTTTCCAGTACAGTTTGATCGTTGCTTTACCTGTTTGATTAAAAAATTCCAGTTTGATATTATGTGTTTTGCCTTTTTTGAGCCATTTCGACCCTCTATTCCAGGTCGTATTATCTAAAGTCCAATTGTTTATGATCTTTTTTCCGTCCACCCATAACCTGACTCCACCGTTAGAGTGCGTATAAAATTTATAATATCCGGAAATTTTTGACTGCACAAAACCTGTCCAGCGCACCGAAAAATTATCAGATTCGATGAGAGGGTCCGGAGAGACATCTTCCCAGTCAAAGTCCACTTCAGTATCTATCTGTGTCACTTTAAGATTCTTCAGATTGATACCTGTAAAATATTCTGCATACAAACCACTACCACTTCCAATTGGAGGACTGTCAAAAAAGGCTTGTTTTATATTATCAGACATAGTACGCCAGTCAGGTGCATTATACCCGAACAGGGATGCATGCTGTCGGAATGTATACACTTTAAGATTATCTTGTGCTGGTAAGATCATATCACCTGATTCTTCCCATCCCAATCCTTCATCCCAATTCACCCTGGTGTGCCCTGCTTCCTGATCAACCGATACGGTCGTTATCTTACATAAGTCCAAGTGCTCACTGCCAGGATCCTGTTCTCGCTTTTCACCGACAAAGAGCAGCCAGTCTCCTGGCTTTAGTCGTGTCTCCACACCTTTCAGGTATACCTCTGTAGCACCAAAGTCCAGTGTTTGTTCGACTGTCATTCCCGGCCTTAGAGCATTCCATTCTGCCATTGCCTCGATCTTCTCAATTGTCTCAAAAGTTTGAGGTCTTTCATCCTGTCCCGGAATGCTCAGGACTTTAGTACCCACGTCAATAACAGCATGACCGGGCGCACCAGGAACATCTTCTAAGGTAAAAGCCAGATATGTACTGGCAGCAACCCCGGGTTTTAATTCATATCCGATGGCACGTGCCAGCTCAAGTACCGAACGCCGCTCTGTAGCAGTGCGCAGGAAGCATTCATTGGCTATTCGCTCCTGATAGAACGTGAGTACATCAGCGACAACAGACCATGCGTCCAGGACTGCAATAGAAGGGTCATCACCGGAGCGTGTGGTAAGAGCACTAAGAGGACGGCTCCCCGCGTTCATACCGTCTGGTATCGACTGTATATGAAGAAGGGCCATCATCCGGCGCAGGAAGTGTGTATGAGTGTCAAGGCGGTAATTTAGCGCAGGCTTTCCCGGGGTGTTATAGCGGGGTGGACGAGGCTTAATTCCCTCACAACAGCCGCATGTATCAAGTTTAATATCATCTGAGTTCATAGTCCACCCTCCATAAAGAACTCGATCTTACCGTTCTCAGGGGCATTCGGGTCGTTGTCCAATTGCATAATTTCAAGGCGCTCAAAGGTGATCATTCCTTCATCAAGCTCATCACGTGAAGGCTGTCTCCAGCGTTTAAAACGGTGGGCTGGCTTCTTACTTGTATCGATCCAGAGCACTCCGGGTACCTGCATTGCTGCTGCTGCTATATGACTCAAGTATACCGACTGTCCGAATGTGAAATTATCCGGATGAAAGAAACCCTGCCGTCCGTCAGGAAGACCGATATTACTAAATATCTCTAACAGCGCCTGGTTAACAGCGCTGCGTAGAAATCCAGGCGCCACACATATAGAAAAAGCAACATCCAGCGGGACAAAATGTGGAGTATCAATTTCGATATCATGCCCTGCCATGCGAAACCGCTCTATAAATTCACGCAGTTCCTTTTTAAAAAGGGCATCTACTTTGCGCCCTCCTTTACGGTCCACAGTGATAAACATTGTATACCAGCTACCAGTCCAGCGCAGGATAGCGACCGCTTTTTGCACTTCAAAATGGCGCTGTGCAACTTTTGCATAATCATCTTGTGTTACTGCCCGCTGCTGCGATCGAAATGCATGTGGTGCGTATATGCGCACCTGCTCAGTCTTTTCAGCTTCTGTTTTGCCGTGTGCAGGTAAAGGATTCCACACACGTTTAATTCGGTTTATTTCACTCTTAACAGGAACAACATGTGTGATCGTACCAGCACCTACATTACCTGTACTGCCGCTGCTTACCCGATAGGTGGCTTTAAGAGACGCACCAGATGCGGGTTTTCTGCCAAGCACGTCATCTCCAAACCTCAAACGTGCTTTAGCGTCGTCCTCCATTTCAACAACAAATTCTAATGCAAATCTATCACTACTTAAAAGATCACGCGCCGGAGACCACAGATCGCCGTTATCGTTCAGCTGTACGGCAGGCAAGGCATCTGTTGGTTCTTGAGCTATTATATGGGATGCTGATGCTCTTTGTGCCTTGTCATGGTCATAGGAGCTGCAAAATATGATACTGGTATGCAATAAGTGCGGCCGATAGCGCTCTTTATCAGGAACCACTTCAGGAGACAGTAACTCATTTTCAATAGTCTTCCCTTGATCTGCAAGGACTACATTGCCGCTGACCCAGGCTATGTCTGCTATTATTATGCCCCTTACGCGTGCTGAGATGCAAAGCGGAAATGGCAGTGCATCCCTTAACTGCCATTCGATCTCTACAATCGCCTGCTCTGTCAGTGGATCTTCTCTGTGTACCGGGTCTGGCCTCCTGGTGCCATCAGACATTATCTGTGCCTCAGGATAGACATGTGTCAGGCGTACAGCATGCCTGTGTGCAGGGTCAGCATCAGCTTTCTCACCTGTTGCTGCCCCCAGCCGTTCTTCAAAGATCAACACATCACCTGAATGGAGCATCAGCCGGTTATTCGGATCATCACATAAAGTTGCACTGGTTGCGCCTTTTGGAAGACAGCATAACTCGTTGTCCCATGTATAGAAGAAGATGTGGTTATGAGCAGGATACAGGCTGACATCATGCATGAGTTCAAAGACTTCAGGGCGCTTAGCGTCCACTACTTTTTCCCAGTTTGCATATTCCACTACAGGTCCATCAATACAGCTGGTTAAAAGGCGTGTGCGTTGTTTTGTTATCTCATCCTCTTTTTTCAGATATACCGGGCCGCCTTCAGTGATCTCAAAGCAGATCCATACACGGGAATTGCATCCGTCGTGTACAGGATAGTCTAAAAGACGCGAGTGGCGGCGGATGGAAATGCGTTTACGTGCTGTGTTCAGATAGGCTTCAGTAGCAACCGCATCCTGATAGTAGCTTAAATAATCACCTGCATATGCCAGCAGCTCCACCAGTACTATCCCCAGATCTGCTGTATTGCGCTCTTTCCAGTCAGGCATGATGACCAAGAGCCGGTCCAGCATCAACTGACGAAAACTGGCATAATCCTTTGCCTGATAGTCAATGAGCGGTTCCGGAATGTACTCTTGCGGGCATTTTAGTGCAGTTTTACAATCAAAGTCGCCCATACATTCGATCTTGAATGAAAAATCAACGCAAGAGAGGATCGGGTCAAAGTTATCCGGAGGGGCAGGATCTGTGGATGATCGAACAAGGCAGAGACGATATGTAGAGTAGTCTCCATATGTATCGGTACGCACCAGCAGCAGGTGATCAGAATTGGGCTGATCCCGGAAAAAACTGTGCTCAATTTCTGATATCAGACCGTTATTAATCAGACTGTCGTAATCAGAAGCACACACTGCCCACTCTACATTGACCTGCGTTACCCGAACACCGCCGTAGATCTTCACGTTTATGGCACTCAGATCAGCAGGCACTGGTTTAAATAAATACACTAACAGCGTTTGCTGGCGCAGTTCCTTGTCCGGTGTATCCTGGTCAAGTACTTCCAGGTAGTCGATGCCGTTTATACTCTTGTGTTCGCGTACAGACTGATGTCGCTTTTTATTATTACAGCGATATTGTAATCTCAATTTCATACCTCCCGTGAAAATCGTGCTGTCTGACGCTGCTGGTTTCGCCTGATAATATACTGCACAGTCACCTTTAGTGTAGCTTCTTCACTTTCAACCTGTACTGCTTCTACCTGTATCAGGTCCCCAAGCCACTGCTGCAGTGCGCCCTGTACCTGGAACTGGGTAGCAGTAGCCAGTTCAGTGCTGTTCGGGGCAAAGACGAGCTGTATAATCCCGCTGCCAAAGTCCGGACGGTTGACCCGCTCACCAGGAGAAGTGAAGAGCACCTGCTCAATCAGGTCACGGATATGATCATCCTGGTCTGTGCAAGCCGTTCTACCGCGGCCGTCTATATGAAACGGATAGTCTAATTGCATCATGCTATCATACTCCTCTCACCCGTGTTTGTGTAACTGTGATATTCAGAGGCGTACCGTTTGGCGTACAAACAGCCTGGCTATCCTGGAGTAATACAAGCTGTCCTCCTGCGTGTACCCGTGTCGCCCCTGATATCCACTGTCCGGTCACGCAGGGCATCGGGCCAGACGATGTAGTAAATGGGCATCCTGTAACGGCATGCAATGGAGTCTGGGTTACGATAGGCTGTCCACCTACCTTAACACGCGGATTCGGTACGGTCGGCTGGGCCTGCCCACCATGCACGCACATCACAGTTGCACCGACATGCAAAAGGAAACCTGGCATCAGACCACCTCCAGTGCGCCTTCATTGATCGATACCTGCGGACCTGTAAGTTTAATACTGCCGCCTTGACCGTCATTAATCTCTATTCCAAGTGCACTGATCGCAATTTTCATGCCATTAGTGGTCTCAATAGTAATGCCGCCCGCACCTGGTAGATCATTCAAAGTAATGGTACCAATATCAGTCTTGAATACTTTCATCTCAGCAACAGCAGGCTGTGCAGGCACCTCCCCGGTCCCCCAGAAGCAGCCGCTCCATATAGGATAATCAGGGTCGCCGCCTTCGAACTCCACCCAGACATTGGCATCGGTAGGCGGGATTGCAAAAAAGCCAACACCGGGACCAGCATAGGGTACACACGGCATTGCCCAGCTCATGCGGCCTTCGCCCAGCACAGCAGGTACGCTTATCTGGATTCTTCCCAGTTGCATGGGATCGACATTGTTCTCTACTTTTCCTCTATATTTTCCATAAAAATTATTCATAATCATACCACCGGTGAAATTGCACCTACCCCCTCTCGGGTGAGTGAGAAACGTTGAGAGTATTCCCCTTTTTTAATCGTGTGGGTCACACTTTTCACATAATATTTTCCATCGTAATTGTATCCGACCCCCCTTAGCCCGACCAGTCCGCGCGCCTGGAGCAGATCGCCGTAGCGTAAGGCGTCCAGTTCTCCATTGACTGTGATAACATCGGTGGATGCGTCAGTCATTCCTTGTACCCGTGCGAATGACTGCATGGTATTAAGTCCGGCCTCGGCACGGAACTGCCTCTGGCGTACGCAGGACTGGGTTAAGAGAGCCGGCTGACTGGAAAGTGGCGGGCGGGTGCTTGTAAATGTTTGCACTGGCATGCTTTGATTGGTGTCGCTATCCTGCACATTACCTGAGAACAGAGTGGGTGAGAGCGCGTTGTTCCGGAAGTTGATAGACTTGACATTTGACTGCGGACCCATGTTAACAGAAAGAGCCTGCTGCGGGATACCAATACGTTCAGGTGGACCCCAGTAGGCGGTATTGCTTAAAGGAACCGGCCCTGGTATTATATAAAAGACATAACCATAATGCTGCGCCATAACGCTGAGATATTCAAGATCGGTTTGCTGCTGGACAGGCACACGTTTAGTCGGTTCTGGCTGATCGATAGTCGGCGTCTGAATGACCATAGGGATCAATCCGTACTGAAAATAGTTTTTGATAATCATTTTTGCGATTAGTGCTTCATCCTGGGCCGGGTGCTCTACAGGTCTCTGCTCCATATCCATCATCACACTTATATCATCACCAAAAATGGTCAGGGTGGAGGCACCTGAATCTTCAGAGGGTGAGAGCTGGTGGTTGGTGATAATGCCGTCCATTAACACCCGCGGGGTTGCGTTAAATGTCACAATGAGGATAACCCGGTTGAAGGGTTTCAATAGCGG
>LGVE01016210.1_pt1 | contig 12347 bp, 7 predicted proteins | sample 469871 | NCBI WGS metagenome assembly LGVE01 (sample SAMN03893561, study PRJNA290197) | marine sediment metagenome | material: sediment; isolation source: combined push core samples #3730, #5133, and #5579 collected at Hydrate Ridge | place: Pacific Ocean: Hydrate Ridge | reverse complement strand
AGCGAGGGAATGATCTGCGCCTCTTCGGAGTTGGGACTTCCTGATACAGGGAAAGGGATTATGGCCCTGGATGAGAGTATCGGTGAATTGAAAATCGGACAGGAGTTGGGGAGTTATAAAAAAATAGCGGATACTTCTATAGAGCTGGAGTTGACAGCCAACCGTGGCGATTGCCTCAGTATTTATGGCGTAGCCAGAGATTTGAGCGTAGCACTGGACCGTGAACTGATACCTTTTGAGTATACTAATAAAAGTAGAGAAAAACTGGGCATTGCCCGTGTGGTTGATATCCATACAAAAGGTGATATCAAAGCAGATCTCTGTTATGCCCTTGCCGCTGTAGAGCAGATCAATGCTTCCTTTATGATTCTTCTTCGTTTGGCGATGGTGGGAATCGAATCGGGTGAGAAATTGGCGAATCTTTTACAGTATGCTACCCATGCAACAGGCATTATTCTTCGTGCTTATGACGGTGAAATACTAAAAGAAGATGAAAAAATTCGTATTCAAGTCAGCTCTGAGGAGCAGGGGATTGTTACAGTGCGCGCCAAAGAGGAGCCTCTAAGTGTCGTTGGTGTGAATCAAAATCCGAAGAGTGCAGCGACAGCCGCAAGTGATCTTCTGTTGTTCGAGTCAAGTTATATTCATCCCGATCTTTTGGTGGAAGCAGTTGCCAAAAAGGGTTACGAGAAAGATGATTTTTATTACAAGACTTCCAGAGGAAGCGACGCTTCGCTGCAATTTGGAATGGAGTATCTAGCTTCACTTTTGGAGGGAAATTCGACTTGTAAGTGCTATGATGGGTATCTCAATGTGACTTCTCGCTGGGAACCAATCAATATTGCCGTAGAATACGATGAGATCTGCTCTTTGATTGGACAAAAGATCGAGAGTGGGAGAATTGTAACCATTCTTAAAAATCTTGGCTTTGGGATTCACAGTAAGCAGGGTGATACAATCGGTGTTGCCGTACCGCGTTTTCGTCATGACATCAAAAATATCCAGGATGTAACGGAAGAGATCGTTCGTATCGTAGGGATAAATAATATTGATTCCAAGCCGTTGGTATTTACTGAATTGAATCGATTGACTGAGACTATTTCCCGATATGCATTTAAAAAAGGATTGCGTCAGCGTGCGGCGGCAACCGGATTGCATGAGAATGTCAGTTATCTCTTCAGTGAACGAAATAAGCTTGAAGCCTATGGCTTTGATCTACTATCTAAAGAACTGGACTTGACAAACCCTATCGCAGAAGAGTTAAATACCCTGAGAAGTACGATTTTGGTCAATCTGCTGGAGACTGTGAAGCGCAATGTGAACTATACAGCAAAATCAGTCGGCCTCTTTGAGATAGGAGCAGTCTTTGATGCGCAGCGAAAACAAAAAGAGGTTCTATCTCTGATTTTCAGTGGGCAGGATGGTGTTGAAAGCGTTGTGAATAGCGGAAAACCAAAGCGTATTGACTTTGCATCGTTTGTGGAAAAACTGGGATCTATTATAGGTGCTTTTGAACTGCGGGAGTGTACCTATGCAAATGGCCTGATTCATCCTTACCACTCTGCAGATATTCTTTATCGTGGCATCAGGTGCGGCTACATCAGCAAGCTTCATCCTTCAGTACAGGAGGAGTATGGTATTTATGATACCTTTATTGCTGAGTTGGAGCTGGAGGCACTTTTGCCATTGCATATCAATGCAAAGCCAATTTCGAAATTTCAGGGGGTTTATAAGGATCTCAGTATCGTGATCGATCAAGTGCTCCCCTATAGTCAGGTGAAAGAGGCGATTGCTTCACTGCACCTCGATAGTTTGAAAAGTTGGTATCCCATTGATGTGTACGAAGATGAAGCGCTGGGCGATAAAAAGAGTTTGACGGTTCGATTCTTTATTCAGTCGATGGAGAAAACACTGGAAGAGGGTGATATCGAGCGTGCGATGTCGCAGATTATGGATAAATTGGAGCAATCGTGTCAAGCAACACTGCGATAAAAAAGGCTTTCGTCCAATCGGCAGCAGGAGCATTTGATCTGGTTTGCGCTGATATTGCACCGGATAAATCAATTTCACATCGTTGTGCCATGTTTTCGCTTCTCAGCAACAAGCCATCCATTATTAAAAATTTCTTACAAGGCGAAGATACGCTGAACTCTCTTGATATAGCCGCACAATTGGGCGCAACCATCGAAAGAGCAGGGGGGTCTGTCCGCATCGTTCCACCTGAAAACCTTGGTGAACCTGATGATGTCCTTGACTGTGGCAATGCAGGAACAGGAATGCGTCTCTATTGCGGTCTTTTGGCGGGTGTGAAGGGATCATTTATATTGACAGGAGATAAATATCTGCGTCATCGTCCGATGAATCGGGTTGTCAAGCCTCTGCGAAGCATCGGTGCAAAAATTGACGGCAGAGAAGAGGGGAACCTGGCGCCTTTGTCTATCCGCGGCGGGGATCTTCAAGCTTTTCGTTATGAGTCCCCGATCGACTCGGCACAAGTCAAGTCTGCATTAATCCTTGCAGCATTGCGGGCAGATGGGAAGAGTTATTACAGAGAGTCTCTGCTGAGTCGGGATCATACGGAACGGATGCTGCGTGGTATGGGTGCAAAAGTGAACTTAATAGAAGAGTCAGGAAGTGAGAACGAGGGATGGATTGAGATTGAACCCATATCGGCACCTTTGGATCCTCTAAATATCACTGTTCCGGCCGATCCCTCCAGCGGTTTTTTCTTTGCTATGGCTGCTGCGATCATTCCCGGATCCAGAGTGCTGATCAAAAATGTCACACTCAATCCGACCCGTATCGAAGCCTATAGAGTTCTGGAGCGTATGGGTGCGAACATCACCTATCAAGAGCATGAGAATATTTATGAACCGATTGGTAATATCGAAGTCATCTATAATGGCAGACTCAAGGCTGTCACAGTCGAAGAGAATATCGCCTGGCTCATTGATGAGTTGCCGGCACTTTCGATTGCTATGGCTACCGCTGAGGGCACAAGCAGGATACGTAATGCCAAAGAACTTCGCGTCAAAGAGAGTGATCGTATCGCTTCTGTTGTGAAAGGGTTGGAGGCTTGCGGTATCGCTTGTAATGAGTATGAAGATGGCTACAGTGTAACAGGCGGTATATTGCAAAAAGCGGTCATAGACAGCCATGGTGATCATCGCATCGCCATGAGCTTTGCTATTGCAGGTTTGTTGAGTGGGATGGAGGTCGAAGATACAGCTTGTATTGATACTTCTTTTCCCAACTTTTTTGATATTCTCTCTCAAATAACAGGAGTAAGTACATGAAAATAGAGTTAGCATCTTCGTATGGTTTTTGTTTTGGTGTCAAGCGAGCGATCAAAATCGCAGAAGAGCATCCCGGCAGTAAAACCTACGGTCCTTTGATCCACAATAAAGACGAAATTAACAGACTCAAAGAAGGATACAATATCGGATTGGCGGAGTCGCTTAAAGATGTAGAAGATAAAGATTCTGTGGTTATTCGTACACATGGGATTCCAAAAAAAGAACTCGCATCACTCAAGGCGCAAGATACTTCTATTATCGATGCAACCTGCCCTTATGTTACGACGCCACAGCAGGATGTTGAAAAGATGAGCAGAGAGGGTTATAGTATTGTTATATTCGGCGATAGAAATCATCCCGAGATCAAAGGGGTGGTCAGCTATGCTGAGAAGTCGGAAGATGCTTTTATCGTATTGGATGCAGCTGAACTGGATGATCTTCCGCTCAAATCAAAAGTAGCCGTAGTGGCTCAGACGACCAGAAAGCCGGAAGATTTTATCAAAATTACTTCCGCCTTGATATTGAAGCACAAAGAGGTGCGTGTTTTCAATACGATATGCAATGCAACCTTTGAAAATCAGGATGCTGCTGCGGATTTGGCAAGCAAAGCGGATGTGATGATCGTCATAGGCGGGAAACACTCCTCCAATACAAAACAGCTGCACTCTATCTGCAAAAACTATTGTGATGACAGCTATTTGATAGAAAACGAAAGTGAACTTCAAAAAGAGTGGTTTGCAGATAAAAAACTTTGTGGTATCTCAGCCGGTGCTTCGACTCCAGACTGGATTGTGCAGAATGTGATTGATCGGATAGAAAAAATTAAACCCTCCCAATAAAATCATCTCATCTAAAACTTTAAATAAAAAAAGATATAATAACGCCCAAAACTTGGTTAACATAAGGATGTGGCAGTATGAAGTTCGAAGATATCGAAATAGAAGATGTAGATTTTGAAGCGATGCTTGAGGAGTCGTTCAAGAAATCAGACTCAAAGAGTGATTTGGTAGAGGGTGTGATCGTTAAGATTGTTGAAGAGGAAGAGCAGGCGATTATTGATATCGGCAGAAAAAATGAAGCATTCCTTCCTCTGGAGCAAATCAGAAATGAAGAGGGTGAGCTCACATTTAAAGAGGGTGACACGATCGATGTCGTCGTGACAGGAAACAGGGGCGAAAGACCAATGGTTTCTCACGATATGGCCAAAAAGAGAGCAGCACTCAATGCATTCATCAGTGATTATGACGAAGAGCAGGAGTATATTATCGATGGCGTCGTCACCAAAAAGAACAAAGGTGGTTATATTGTTGAGTGTGATGGACTTGAGTTCTTTATGCCAAGAACGCTTTCATACCTGAGTTCAAAAATTGACGCAATCGGTAAAAAAGTCAAAGCAGTGATCGTCAAAGTTGATAAAGACAAAAGTTCTGTGGTTATCTCTCGTAAAGAGTTGATCGAGCGCGACAAAGCAAGAGTGCAGGAGATCGTAGACAGACTTCTTGAGACGAAAGAAGCTGTAGAGGGTACGATCAAGAAGATCACAAGTTATGGAATGTTTGTTGATGTGGGCGGTATGGACGGTTTGGTCCATTATTCACAGATTTCCCATAAAGGACCGGTTAATCCTTCAAAGTATTTCGACGAAGGTGATGTCGTCAATGTACTCGCACTTGACTATGACAAAAAGAAGAGACATCTTTCACTCTCCATCAAAGATGCCAATCCGGATCCCTGGAAAGATATCGACAGCATTATCGGCGTAGGCGATACCGTAACAGCGACAGTAAGCAATATCGAGCCTTACGGTGTATTTGTGGACCTGGGTGAAGACCTTGAAGCGTTCCTGCATGTTTCTGAAGTCTCCTGGGACAAAAATGTCAAACATCCCAAAGACTATCTTGAGATCGGTGAAGATGTCAATGTAGAAGTAATTGAGATAGATGAAGAGGGAAGAAGACTCAGAGTCAGTCTCAAAGCACTTCTCCCTAAGCCAATAGATGCCTTTGTCTCTGCACATAAAGTCGGTGACGTTGTGACTGGTACTGTTACATCTTTGACAGATTTTGGTGCATTTGTCAAGATTGACAATATAGAAGGCCTGTTGCATAATCAGGAGGTCTCCTGGGATAAAGGTCAAAATGCCAAAGATGTTTTGAAATCCGGCGATGAAGTTGAAGTGAAGATCATCAAGATAGACAGAGATGCAGGAAAAATTTCATTGAGCAAAAAAGCACTGGAAGATTCTCCTGTAAAAGCGTTTACCGATAGTCATAAGGTAGGTGATATTGTCGCCGGTACGGTTAAAGACAAGAAAGACTTTGGTGTGTTCATCGCACTCGAAACAAATGTCGATGCTTTGATTCGTACAGAAGACCTTCACCCGATAAAGCCTGATGAGATTGAAAAAGGCCAGGAGATCAAAGGAGTGATCAGCTTTATTGATTCCAACAATGACCGTATCAGAGTTTCTGTCAAAAGATTGGAGCGACAAGAAGAGCGTGATGCGATGAAGCAGCTCAACTTGGATCAGAATGACAGCATGACACTGGGTGATGCGTTGGCTGATCAGTTAAAAAAATAGTCAGATAAGTTAAAGAAGAGGGCTGCTAAATGTCTAAAATTACTGTCGTAGTGTGTGATCATATCCACCAAACCGGTTTGGATCTTTTGATGCAGGACGCAGAGATTGAGATGATCAATGCTGCGGATGAACCCAAAGAGAAGCTCATTGCAGAGATCATTCAAAAAGCAGATGTTGCGATTACCAGAAGTTCTACGGATGTCGATGAAGCATTTTTAGAAAATGCGACAAATGTCAAGGCTATTGTCCGTGCCGGTGTCGGTGTGGATAATGTTGATATACCAGGTTGCAGCAAACGCGGTATTGTTGTGATGAATGTCCCTACTGCCAATACAATCGCAGCAGTCGAACTGACGGTGGCTCATATGCTCTCTTGTGTTAGAAAATTCCCTTATGCCCATAACAACTTCAAGATTGATCGTGTCTGGAGAAGACAGGATTGGTACGGCACAGAGTTGAAAGATAAAAAACTTGGTGTGATTGGATTTGGCAATATCGGTTCGCGTGTTGCCACTCGTGCACAGGCATTTGAGATGGATATCCTCGTCTATGACCCCTATGTCGATTCCAGCAAGGCAACCAATCTCGATATGGCATATACACAGAATTTTGAAGATATTTTAGCCTGTGACATTATTACGATCCATACGCCAAAAAATGAAGAGACGATCGGAATGATCGGCAGAGATGAGATTAGCAAAATGAAAGACGGCGTGGTATTGATAAACTGCGCAAGGGGCGGGCTTTATGACGAAGAAGCACTCTTGGAAGGATTGCAGAACGGCAAGATAGCGATGGCGGGTATCGATGTCTTCGATAAAGAGCCCGCGACAGACAATCCGCTTCTTGATCTTGACAATGTGACTGTCACGCCACACTTGGGAGCGAACACCAAAGAGTCCCAGCGTAATATTGCGCAGCAGGCTGCACAGCAGGCGATCGATGCAGCAAAGGGTATCTCTTACCCCAATGCTTTGAACCTGCCTATCAAAGAGAATGAGTTGCCCGATTATGTCAAACCATTCCTTGAACTGATTCAAAAGATGGGACATCTGAGTGCTCAGGTCACCAAGAGTGCGGTCAAGTCGATCAAGGTGACTGCCCAGGGTGACATCGGGGAGTATATTGAGTCAATGGCTACTTTCGCGACAGTAGGCGTGCTTCACGAATCTATCGGTGAACAGGTCAATTATGTCAATGCAGAATTTGTGGCGCAGGAGCGGGATATCGATATCAGTAAAGAGGTCGAACCCAATACCAGCGGTTTTCATAACAAGGTGAAGATCAAATTGACTACACAAAAGGGAAGTGTGAGTATCGCGGGGACAGTGTTTGACGAAAATGTTCAGCGTATCATCGAAATTGATGACTATGATTTGGATGTTGAACCCAAGGGCAATATGATCTTTTTCCGCAATACGGATACCCCTGGTGTTATCGGCGATGTGGGAAGAATACTTGCAGAGAATAGACTGAATATTTCAGACTTTCGCCTGGGGCGGGACAAAACCGGACTGGCTTTGGCTGTCGTGCGTGTCGATGGGCAGATCAGCAAAGAACTGCTTGAGCAGCTGACAGCACTGGATGCGTGTATCAGTGTCAGCTATGCTTCACTCTAGGGAGTAAGCTGCTCCCCCCTTTCTTCACTAAAATATTTTCATCACTTATTTTTATTATTATTTAACATTATCTTAAATTGTATTCAATATAATTCCTCCATTTTCTAAAAAAAATAATTATTCTGCTATAATAATAAGTTAATCTACTAAGGAGTAGCGCTATATGGTAATTAAAAGGTATCTATNNGATACAGAATCTGTCTCTCTCTCAAGCCCTGAAGATGGTCAAGCACGACAATCTCGAGGTAAAAATCTCTCACTTTGAGGAGCAGATGAAAGCCCATGAGATCGAAGCGGTTAAGGGGATGCACTATGGTAAGCTTGATTTGACGATCAATGCTCTTCGAACCAATGATCCACTCAATGTCTTTGGGCTCAAGCTCCAAAGCCGTGAAGCAAGCTTCGGTGATTTGGGTTTTGGTGACTTTCTTGGTGGTGTAGGCGGCATGATGGAGGCGTCTGGCGGTGATTTTGGTACATTTTCGCAAATGATGAACAACCCTGCGGCACAAGCACAGATGTTGGCCACGGAGCCTAGTGCTCTTAACTATCCGGATGCGAGAAATCAATTTCAGACGAAGGTAAGCTATCAAATTCCCCTCTATACAGGCGGGAAATTAACAGAGTATGGCAACATCACCCGCGCACTCTATGATATGAGTAAAATGGATACCAGTAAGGTTATCAATGCCAAAGTATTTCAAGTCAAAAAAACTTTCTATGATATCTCTCTGGTCGATAACTATATTTATAACTTGAGAAAAATTATTCGAAATATCGATCAGCTTGAAAATATTGTAGACTCTATGCATGGGGAAGGGTATGCCCAGGATGTTGATGTGTTGGAAGTCCAGGCTCGTAAGGCCGAAGCGTCAAATCTCTACAATCAAGCCAGACTCAATCGTGAGTTGGCATATCAGTTTCTCTCCTTTCTGATCAATAAGAGTGTGACTTCTATCAAGGCAGTCAAAGAGATGGCCCCGATGCCGATAGTGAGATTGTCTGATATCTACAGAGACAATATCGATATCCGAAAGGCTGAGCTTGGATTGGAGATCAGTCAAATGGCAGTCAAGGCAGAGCAGGCGAGTTATCTTCCTACTGTAGGAGGTTTTGGTGAGTATGGAAGTGCGGACAACGTATTCCTTAACGACTTTGTTGAGAAAGATGCCTATACGGTTGGAGTGCAGGTGAGCTTAAATCTTTTTAATGGCGGGATCGATAAAGCAAACATAGAAAAAGCAAAAGTAAAAAATATGCAAGTTAAGGAACAGGTTGAGCTTGCCAAAAAAGGCATTGCGCTCAAGGTGACTCAGCTGAAAACAGAAGCATTGAGCCTTGATTCGGATATCACCAGCTACAACACGCAACTTAAGTTTGCCAAGAGAGTTTATGCAAGCTATCAGGGACGCTATAAAGAGGGTATTGTTTCGATCAGTGATGTTTTGATCAAGCAATCCAAAGAGCTTGAGGTGCTTTTGCAATTGCAAACTGTCAAAAACAAAAGAAATACAAAAGTATTTGAACTCAATAGTATTTTAAATCCGGGAGATTATCTATGAAACACATTTCAATAAAAAAGCTTTTACTATTCACAGCATTGGTTTGGGCATCTTCGGTTGCTGCAGTTGACCTTCAGCTGAGCGGAAGTATTGTCTCAGACAACCAAAAAATGATGACAAGCCGATATATGGGTTATGTTAAAAATATGGCGGTGAATGAAGGTGATATTGTCAAAAAAGGGCAGCTTCTTTATGAGATTGACTCCAAGGAGATCGAAGCGGCAGAACGGCAGGTTGATTTGGCTGTGTCTCAGGCGAGACTTGCCTTGCAGATGAATCGAAACCAGCTTGATCAGGTTGCGATTAACCTGGCACGACACGAGAGACTCTATAAGAAGAAGATGGTTTCCAAATTTGAGCTTGAACAATTGCAGCTTGCAGCCAAAAACATGAAAGATATGATCACCATATCAGACAAGCAGGTCCAGCAGGCATTGGCGAAAAAAGATGAGGTTCTCAATCAGTATCGATATCTAAAAATTGTTGCGCCGAATGATGGTGTCATCGTGGCCAAAAAGCTCAATGAAGGAGAGATGGCAATTCCTGGTATGCCTGCTTTGGTCTTGACCGATCTCAGCAGACTCAAAATTGTTGCAGAAATCAGCGAAACAGACCTAAAGCATATCCAACTCAACAAAAGTGTTGATGTTGCCATTCCCTCATTGGGCTTGAAGACGATAGGAAAGATCAGTTCTATTATCCCCAGCTCCAATCCGATGACACACAAGTTTAAGATCAAGATCGCATTTGATCCCAAGGGACGTTCAGTCTATCCCGGCATGTATGCCAAAATTCTCATTAAGTAGTGATGATGTCAAATAAACAAGAATATCAGGTTACAGATGTAGCGGGTAAGTTGGCGAAAGGCTTTTTGAGAAGTCCTTTGACAGCGGTTTTGGGTGCATTTTTGCTTTTGATGGGCTACTTGGCGCTGAGCACTATGCCAAGAGAAGAGGATCCGCAGATCGCTATCTCCGGGGGTGCGGTGATCGTGGCGATGCCTGGAGCGACTCCCCAGGAGATAGAAAATATCATTGTGAACCCTTTGGAGCGAAAGCTTCGAGAAGTTAAGGGTATTGAGCATGTCTACGGAATGGCCATGGATAATGTGGGTATCGTCAATGTGATGTATTACATCGGAGAAAACAGAGAAGACTCCAACCTGAAGCTTTATGATAAAGTGATGCAAAACATGGACAAGATGCCAAAAGGTGTGATGCAGCCGTTGATCAAGCCTTTTGATATCGATATTGATATTCCCATCGTTACGGTAGCATTTTACCCCAAACCAGACAGCAACCTGGGTGATGTGAAGCTTTTTGAAATCGTTCGAAAAATGCAGCAAAAAATCAACAGTGTTGGTGCTGTGGCAAAAACAACACTCAAGGGTGCGCGTAAAGCGCAATACAATATAGAAGTCGATATAGGTAAGCTCTCAGCGTATCATCTCTCACTGGGACAAATCATGCAAGCGATCCAATCTGTAGCAGTGGATGTGCCTGATGTGAAAGGAAGAACGCAAAATAACAAGCTCGTGGTATTTGGTGTTAAGAATGCCATAGAGAGCGTGAGGGATGTAGGTTCGGTTATTGTAGCGCAATATATGGGTTCACCGATCTATTTGAGAGATGTAGCCACGGTGACCAATGGGCTTGACATTCAAAATTTTCAAACAGCGAAAGTGCTCTACAAAGAAGACACAAACAGTTCAGCTATGACTAAAGAGCTCAATCAGATCACTATGACGGTCGCAAAACTGGCAGGTACCAATGCCGTATTCGTTGCAGAAGATGTGCTGGAGATGCTTAAGTCACACGACAAAGAGTTTGAAAAAGCAGGTGTAGGATATTTGGTTACCAGAAACTATGGGGATAGGGCAAACGAAGCGGTCAACGAGCTGATGCATCACCTTATCATTACCATTGTCATCATAGCACTGATGCTTGTCTTTGCTTTGGGGTGGAGAGAGTCATTGATTGTTACTTTCTCTGTTCCTGCTATTTTGGCAGTGACCCTTTTCACTGCATGGATGACAGGGCAGACGATGAACAGGATTACACTTTTTGCGCTGCTGCTTTCGCTGGGACTCTTGGTGGATGCCGCCATTATTGTTATCGAAAATATTCACAGGCATCTCCATGCTCATGATGCCGCAGATAAAGAGATGGGTGAACTTCTCATTGAAGCAACGGATGAGATAGGGGCACCAACCAATATCGCTACACTGGCGATCATCCTTACGATGGTACCGATGGCATTTGTAGGTGGGATGATGGGGTCCTTTATGAAGCCTATCCCTTATAATGTTCCTGTAGCATTGATCGCCTCACTCTTTGTGGCATATATCTTTACTCCTTATTTGAGTCTGAAGCTCTTGAAGAAGCCAGAGCACAAACATCATCATGGCAAAGGGAGTAAATAATGGGTAAATTAGAAAGTTTAATCTATGGTATTTTAGATAAAAAGTCTGCAAAGACACTGGTTATTTTGCTCACTATCCTGGCATTTTTTGGTTCACTGATGATGTTCCCCACGCAGATGGTATTGGCAAAAATGCTTCCGGGAAAAAGTGATAATACCTTTTCAGTCTATATCGATACCCCTACAGGCAGTTCGGTTCAGCAGACCAAGGAGGTGAGTCAGTGTGTCATTGGAGTATTGCAACAAGAGAAAGAGGTGCTGAACCTCGAACTCTTTATCGGACAGGGGATTCCTCTGGACTACGCAGGCCTTGTCAAAGGTGCAGGGATGAAGCGTACAGAGAATGTGGCGGAACTATCTGTCAACTTGACGGATAAGCATGCGCGTAAAGAGCCTTCATTTTTGATGGTTCAGCGACTTCGCCCCATCGTTAAGCAGCGTTGTGAGCCGCTTGTCCCAAACACAACGGTCAAATTTATTGAACAGCCTTCCGGTCCTCCAACACTTGCGTCTATCGTCGTAGAGGTGCATGGTGAAAACCTCAATAAAGTACGAACCATCTCCACAGAAGTTGCAGATATCTTGAACCACACAGAGGGTTTGGTGGATATAGATATTATGGCGGATGATATTTTCTCCAAGTATGAGCTGATACCTGACAAAGAGAAGATCGCGCGAAGCGGACTCAGTGTCAAGCAGGTCAACAATATACTCTATCTGGCATTTGAGGGCATGGTTATTGCCCATAAGAATTCTCAAAATTCTCCAGATCAAATCGATATGTTTTTGATTTTGGACAAAGAGAGTAAAATACTCTCTTCTCAGAAGGAAGAGGTACTCCAGAGTAAACTCTCCTCACTGAACCTGA